>ERZ841116.119-NODE-119-length-68352-cov-6.489904_pt1 | contig 68352 bp, 53 predicted proteins | sample MGYA00519875_ERZ841116 | MGnify/ENA primary metagenome ERZ841116 (study PRJEB31850, sample SAMEA3708889) | human gut metagenome | biome: human gut; feature: human-associated habitat; material: faeces | place: China | collected 2014 ... | reverse complement strand
CGCGGCTGATCCGGTCCGACCGGGCCGCGCGGCAAGGAGATATATTGCCAGACCGCGAAGCCGTGTGGGACGTCAATTCCACTCTTCACAGGTCCTACACAATCTATTGCTTTCTATATATGAAGTAGAAAGTCGAGTGCAGCAAGACCGCACGTATCAGATGATGACCCTTCGGTTAAGAGACATATAAAGATCGGTCACCTGTAAGTGTTTATCTACCCGCGCTTTTAGCTATGTAAACCAGCGCTTTCGATAAAAAAGAGGGAGTGTCACGCACTGCGCGACACTCCCCTAGCGATTCAAGAGAATCAATTAGGCCTCGAGAGCCTTCTTGGCAATAGCAGCCAGCTCGTTGAAGGACTCGATGTCCTCGTAAGCCATCTGAGCCAGGACCTTACGGTCGAGCTCGATGCCGGCAACCTTCAGGCCGTGCATGAACTGAGAGTAAGAGATGTCGTTCAGGCGAGCAGCAGCGTTGATACGGGTGATCCAGAGAGAACGAATCTCGCGCTTCTTGTTGCGGCGATCACGATACTGATACTGCAGGGAGTGCTGGACCTGCTCTTTAGCATGCTTATAAGTACGCGAAGCGGCACCGTAGTAACCCTTCGCACGGTGCATAACGGTACGGCGCTTCTTCTTGGCGGCAACAGCGCGCTTAATACGTGCCATGTTCTATCAACTCCTAGACGGTAAAACGAAAAACGGGAACGCGAACTTAGGCGAGACGCGACTTGATGACCTTGCGGTCGGCAGCGGCGATCTCGGTCTCCTGACGGAAGCCACGCTTACGCTTGGTGGACTTCTTGCTCAGGATGTGGCTCTTGAAAGCCTTGGCGCGCATAAGCTTGCCGGTACCAGTCTTGCGGAAACGCTTCTTGGTGCCGCTGTGGGACTTCATCTTAGGCATGAAATACTCCTTAATCGGTTACAGAACACTAGTTACTTGGTATCGCTTGCCGCTTTATCCTCATCGAAGGCGCCCTTAATCGGGGCGAGCAGCATAAGCATGTTACGGCCTTCCATCTTAGGCTTGGACTCGACCGTAGCGTAAGGCTTGAGATCCTCGGCGAGACGCTCGAGAACGTTAAGACCCTGCTCCGGGTGAGCCATCTCACGGCCGCGGAACATGATGGTGATCTTAACGCGTGCGCCCTTCTTGAGGAAACGCAGAACGTGGCCCTTCTTGGTCTCGTAGTCGCCAACGTCGATCTTGGGTCGGAACTTCATTTCCTTGACCTCGACCTTGGACTGGTTCTTACGAGCGGCCTTGGCCTTCATGGCCTGCTGGTACTTGAACTTACCGTAGTCCATGACCTTGCAGACCGGCGGCTCCGCGTTGGGAGCGATCTCGACCAGGTCGAGACCCTGATCGTCAGCGACGCGCTGGGCATCGCGGATGGCGAACAGGCCGAGCTGAGAGCCATCGACGCCAATCAAACGGCACGAAGATGCAGTGATCTCGTCGTTGATGCGGGTGTCATCAGACTTAGCTATTTTCCCTACCTCCATTCGTAAAAAAATAACCCGGCGCTTCTTTGCAACCAGGTCGTACACATAGACATCCTCGATTTGAGGAAGGGAATCTAAGTTGTATGACCAGTCAGCTGCTCATTGGCGCCAAAAGGTGGGAACCCTCGGGTTCCTCTTTAGGGCATTGCGGGAACAACGCCTTGCGAATAATAACACGCACCGCGCGTTATCACATTACGTACACGAAAAAGGGGGCCTTGACCCCCTTGAAGCGCAGGTGCATGTATGGTGCCAGAGGCGAGACTCGAAGGGCCTTCGCTTCGCGAAGCCCCGGGCTTCGGGCGCACGGCGCCCTCGCCACGCTCCGCTACAAACAGGCCACAGGCCTGTTTGCTTAACGCTCCGCGCGCTCACGCGAGTTCGGCACGAAAAAGGGGGCCTTGACCCCCTTGGACGCTCACTTGCATGTATGGTGCCCGAGGCGAGACTCGAACTCGCACGTTGTTGCCAACGGTGGATTTTGAGTCCACTGCGTCTGCCAATTCCGCCACTCGGGCACGTAATGCGTGAGTTAGTTTATCACAGCTTTCTGTTGATTAGTCCGAAAATGGAACTTCAAGCATTTCGACGAGTTCGACCGTGCGGAGCATCTCGCGCTGGCGACATCCGCGGCCGTCGATTGAGGCCTCGCCCATCTGGTTATCGTAGGGGTCCTCGCGCATACCCTCGAAGACGGGTTCAAACCCTGCCTGGAACCGACAATTTGCCACCATGCGCCACGGGTCGAGATTGCCGAAGTAGTGACGACGGCGCCACTCCTCCCCCATTCTGCGCGCAGAGGAACCAAACGAAACATCGGCGTTAAGCCAACCGGTCTGTGGCGTATAGAACTCAGCCCAATCGTGCGGCCCCACCGAATCGGGCGCAACATACAGGCCGCTCTGCCAACGGGCAGGAACGCCCGCAATGCGACACATGGTGATAAACGTGAGCGCCATAACGCCGCAATCGCCGCGGAGCGAGTGTGCACAGTCGTCGGCAATAGACCCCAAAAGCAGGTACGGTGGCTGATAGCGATAGTCGACATGCTGTGTCAGGTAATCATAGATAGCACGAGCGCGATCGAGCGGATCATCGAGCCCGTCAATAACACGCTCCGTCAACTGTCGCAGGTACGGCGTAAACACAATGTGCGGACGGTCCTCGGAAGTGTCCTCGGGCAGCGGCGTGTCCATGCACGCATGCGATGGGAGCGCGCCACCATAGATATCGCAATAGGCGGCATCGATGTGATAGCGATAGGTCACCGAGAATGAATGTTCAGTCGAAGATGTCCAAGAGGCAGTACGAGCCGAAACGTTTTCAGGGGCAACGGTACCCTCCGACGTCATATCGAGAACCTCGATATGAGACTGTTGACGACAGGCGGAGGCAACGGGCAGCCACGCGCGAACGGCCTCCCCCTCAAGAGCTCCGGGGACAGACACGGATGCCTTTAGGGTGATGACGCGAGACAGCCCATTCTGCGATTCCATCTCCCTGAGCATCTGGTTACGCAGCGCTATGCCGTCCGTAGAATCGGGACGCAGGCCCGGAACCTCCTTGGGGTACACGCGAAGCGAATCGAGGAAGTTGTCGAGAACAAACAGCTCGCCATCGATAAAGCGCCAGTCAATACGCTTACGATTAATCAGGTCATCAAACTGCTCTTCGGTAAACTCTGGCCACTCCTCGCGAATCATCGCAATGGCCCGATCACGCGACACCGAAAAATGAAGCGGCGTCTCGAGCATGCGATACCGCTCTGCACGAACACAAGCAGCCAGCGAAGGCTCAGGGTTCTGCTCCAAAAGGCGATCGCAGGCAGCAACAGCCTGCGTCAAATACCCGGCATCCTTAAGACGAAGAATCTCGGACGGCAGTCCAACATCGAGATGACGAAAGTCATCACAGCAAACATCAACAGAGCAGCCAACAGGACCCTCGTCAATAACCTTCCCATCCGAAGGCAGTACATTAATAACAGCCATATACCAAACTCCAAGTCATTAGAACGCTTGAAGCACATTGTAGCGAGATAAAAAAGAAAGCCCCAATAAAGGAGCCATCAACAGCGCTGAACGGTAGTCAATAAATAAATTCAGCCCAGTAACCCTGCAGCGAGTTAACGAAGGAGGCCCCGTTTCCCCGGAGCTGATTCCGTCGCGCGACTTCTGGCGAAGCCAGGTGAGTGCGAGGGAACCAGCGTAGGGGAAACGGGGCCTCCGGCGGGAAAGTTAAACCGCTACTTACGCCTTGTTGACGGAGCCAAACTCCTCCATGAGCTCCTTGGTGCGGGCAACGATGTTGTCGCGACCAGGCTTGAGGAGCTTGCGGGGGTCGAAGCCCTTGCCCTGCTGATCCTTGCCAGCCTCGATGTACTCGCGGACGCCCTTGGCGAAGACGAGCTGCAGGTCGGTGTTGACGTTGATCTTGGAGATGCCCAGGGAGATGGCCTTCTTGATCTGATCCTCGGGGATGCCGGTACCACCGTGCAGGACGAGGGGCAGGTCACCGGTCTGAGCCTTGATCTCGCCCAGACGCTCGAAGGAAAGGCCAGCCCAGTCGGCGGGATACACGCCGTGGATGTTGCCGATGCCGCAGGCGAGGAAGTCGACGCCCAGGTCAGCAATCTGCTTGCACTCAGCGGGGTCAGCGAGCTCGCCGTTGGAGGTCACGCCGTCCTCGGTGCCGCCAATGCCGCCGACCTCGGCCTCGATGGACATGCCCTTGGAGTGGGCAAGCTCAACGAGCTCCTTGGTGCGGTCGAGGTTAAGCTGGAAGGTCTCCTCGTGAGAGCCGTCATACATGATGGACGTGAAGCCGGCCTCGATGCACTTGAAGCAGTCCTCGTAAGAACCGTGATCGAGGTGAAGGGCGACGGGAACGGTAACGCCCGTGGCCTCGACGGCAGCCTTGACCATGTCGGCGCAGACCTTGAAACCGCCCATCCACTTAGCGGCACCAGCGGTGCACTGAAGGATCAGCGGAGACTTGGCCTCCTCGGCGGCCTGGAGAATAGCCAGGGTCCACTCGAGGTTGTTGGTGTTGAAGGCACCGAGAGCGTACTTGCCGGCCTCGGCCTTCTTGAGCATGTCTGCTGCGTTGACGAGCATAAAAGAAACCTCCTGTAAGGTTGCTCCGATAACGCCTGAGATTTTACCACGGCGCACCCGGGCATAAACGTTCGTTTGTTCACGAATATCGACCAAACAGACTTTTTTTGACCGTTTGCCCTACGGAATCGACCCGTTGGGGAAAAATAGCTTGACGTTTGGACGCTTCTCGTGCCTTAAAAGCCGACTATCAAGCTATACCTGCATGAACGGGTTCTGCATGAGTTCGCGCGCCATGGTGGTCGAATCGCCATGGCCGGTTAGGCAAACGGTATCGGGCGGGAGAAGCCGGGCGAGCTTGGAGAGCGAGCGCAGAATCGCCGCCTCGTCGCCACCGGCAAGATCGGTGCGGCCGTGGCTGCCCGGGAATAGGGTGTCGCCCACAAAGGCAATGTTCCCCTGCTCGGTGGCAGCAAACAAGACGATCCCTCCCGGCGTATGCCCTGGCGTCTCGATCACCTGCAGGCAGATATCGCCCACCTCGATAGCATCGCCCTCGGCGAGCAGGCGCGTCGGCTCCCCGGGGTCAGGCGTCTCAATGCCCCACATTGCTCGCTGTTCCTCGATATTCGCATGCGGCACCGCCACATCCTTAGCACACAGCTCATACTGACAGCCCTCGCCAACGGTGGTTCGTACGCCGACAACACCACCAACATGATCGGCATGGCCATGAGTGCATACGGCGCCAAGCGCGCGTACGCCGGGATGCTCGGCTCGAATATGCTCCACCAAACGCTCGCCTTCCCATGCGGGGTCGATAATCACGCACTCATTGTCCGAAATAACAGCATAGCTATTGGTCTGAATGGGACCGTTTACGAGCGTCTCAATCTCGACCGATCCCTTGGGAGTTAAATCCAAGGACACAGCACTCATGTCCCTCTCCTCTCTATAGAACTCGAGGCATCAAACGATGCCTCGAGCGTAGCGAATATCAATAATGTGACACGTTCGTCGCGACTAAACGCGGCGCTTAAGCTGGGCTCCACCCTCGCCGGGCATCAGGCGGCGCGCGTCGTAGACCGAGTCGACGCTGCTGATAGAGGCCAGCAGCGGATCCAGACCACTCGCGTCCGAGATCTCGACCATAAAGCGCAGGGTTGCAATACCCTCGCGGTTGGTCGAGGTGGCGGCAGAAAGGATATTGCCGCCCGCATCGCCAATGGCAATGGTGACATCCTTGAGCAGGCCCATGCGGTCCAGGCACTCGACCACGATCTCGACCTGGAAGAGGGTGTCGGCAGCGCCGTCCCACTCCACTTCGATCATGCGCTCGGGATGCTCCATAAGACCCTTGACGTTGGGGCAGTTGGCGCGATGCACCGAAACGCCACGACCGCGCGTGATGAAACCGACGATGTCGTCGCCCGTCACGGGGTTGCAGCAATGAGCCAGACGGACCAGCAGGCCGCTGTTGCTCTCGCCCTTGACGATAATGCCGTTACTTGCGCTCTTGCCACGCTTTTGCGGCTTGCGGTTGGAGCCGCGGGCGGGCTGCTTGACGACCTCGGCGATAGCCTCGGCCTTGGTGAGCTGCTCCTCGGGCTTGGGGTCCAAGATTTGCTCGACCTTATTGCCCACGGCACGTGGGGCGACTTTGCCCGCCCCAACGGCTGCGAACAGGTCCTCGAGCTGCTTGTAGTTAAACTGCTCCGCCACAGCATTGAGCGCACGCGTGGAACGCGGCGTAGAGATGCCATAGCCGCGCTTGCGCAGGTCCTTGGCCAGTATATCGCGGCCGGCTGCAGCGTCATCGTCTTTGGTCGCGGCAGCGAAGTAACGGCGAATCTTTGACTTGGCAGAAGGCGTCTTGACGATCTTGAGCCAATCGCGCGACGGCTTGGAACTCTTGTTGGTCAGAATCTCGACACGGTCGCCCGTCTTGATTTCGTGCGTGAGCGGCGCCACCGCACCGTTGATCTTGGCACCGACGCAGTGGTTACCGACCTCGGTATGGACGGCGTAGGCAAAGTCGAGCGGCGTAGAGCCGGCGCGAAGCGCCATGACCTCGCCCTTGGGCGTAAAGACAAAAATCTCCTGATCGAACAGGTCAACCTTCAGCGAATGCAGATATTCCTTGGCGTCGGTGATCTCGTCAGACGCCGCCCAGTCGAGTGAGTGCTTGAGCCAGTTAATCTGATCATCCAGACGCTGGGCGTCGTTGGTCTTGGAGGCAGACGATCCGCCCGACTTCTTGTACAGCCAGTGGGCGGCGATGCCGTACTCGGCCTGCTCGTGCATCTCGTAGGTTCGAATCTGAATCTCGAGCGGACGGGCCGTGGGGCCGATAACCGTCGTATGGAGCGACTGATAGTTATTGACCTTGGGCATGGCGATATAGTCTTTAAAGCGCCCGGGCATGGGGTGCCACAGCGTATGCACCGCGCCGAGCGTGGAGTAGCAATCGCGCACCGAATGCGTGATGACGCGCAGTGCCACTAGGTCGTAGATCTCGGAGAATTCCTTGCCCTTGCGCTTCATCTTTTGGTAGATGGACCAATAGTGCTTGGAGCGGCCATTAATCTGGAAACCCTCCAGGCCAATGCGGTTGAGCTCGTCGGTGAGCGTCTTGATGGTCTCGGCCAGATAGCGCTCGCGAACCTCGCGCGACTCCGCCACCATGCGCGCGATGCGCTGGTAGGCGTCGGGCTCAAGGTAGAAGAAGGACAGGTCCTCGAGCTCCCACTTGATAGAGCTCATGCCCAGGCGGTCGGCCAGAGGCGCGTACACGTCCATGGTCTCGCGCGCCTTAAACAGGCGGCGGTCCTCGCGCAGGGCGGCAAGCGTGCGCATGTTATGCAGGCGGTCGGCGAGCTTGACGATGATGACGCGAATATCCTTGGACATGGCAAGGAACATCTTGCGCAGCGTAAGCGCCTGCTTCTCGTCCATGCTGTCGACTTCGATGTTGGTGAGCTTGGTCACGCCGTCGACGAGCTCGGCCACCGTATCGCCAAACAGGCCGGAAACATCGGTAAGCGAGGTCTCGGTATCCTCGACGGTATCGTGCAGCAGCGCGGCGCACACCACATCGCAGTCCATCTTAAGATCGGCCAAAATGATGGCAACCTCGACGGGATGGTTGATGTACATCTCGCCCGAGCGGCGCTTTTGGTTGCAGTGCTTCTCGGCAGCAAAGCAATAGGCCTGCTCCACCTTGGAGAAGTCATCCTCATTCATATATTTGAGGCACAGGCGCTCCAGCTTGTCGTAGCTGTCCGCCATAATCTCGGGCGGCAGCTCATCGGCATGCTTATAGTGCTCCATCTCAGAAAAAGGCTGGAGGGTGGAATCATGGGCGGTACGGGCTGCGGCATCCATCGAGGTCCCCTTCCCCTAGGCCCGTGGTACGATCGGGCGGTTAACTTTGGCTAGCATATCAGAAGCACACGAATCGAGCGCCCAGCTCCGGAAAGCCGAGAACTCCATGCGCGAGCGCAAGCCCTCCAAATAACGAATTGACCTGCTCAATTGCACGCGGCCAGGGTTTTCGGCCATCGCGATGCGACGGGTGTCGTCAAACCCCGAAACGCGACAGAAACCAAGCTCTTCGAAGATTCCCAGGCCGCTTTCCACCGAGCGCTCATCGACCGGCGTGCGCGCGTCGATTGCAAGGCACATCTGCGCAATGTCGATATCGCTTGCGCAGAATGAATCGTCCCCCGTCTTGCCGCGGTTGGAGCGCCACATGGTCTGCAGCGCTCGATAGAGCGTGACGAGCTCATCGCGTTCGGGCGCGTAGCAATCGAGTAGGCGCTCGTTAATACGGGCGTCACGCGACGAATAGAGCAGATGAATCACAGCGGGCTGTCCGTCACGACCGGCACGGCCGCTCATCTGGTTAAACTCAATCGCGCCAAACGGCATATGGTAGAGCACGACATGTCGGATATCGGGCAGGTTCACGCCCTCACCGAAGGCCGAGGTCGAGACGATGCAGCTGAGGCTGCCATCTCGAAACGCCTCCTCGACGCGGCGGCGATCGGAACGCGCGAGCCCGGCGTTATAGAACGCGATATGGGTCGCACAGTCTGGCACGCGCTTGCGCAGCGTCTTGGCAAGTGCCACGGACTGGTCGCGCGAATTGACGTAGATAACGGTCTTCTCCCCCGTCGCCACAATCGACACCAGGCGATTTTCGCGGCTTGCGAGGTCGCGATCGTCCTCGAGTTGCAGGTTCTCGCGCACGGTCTCGTCAACCACCGTGCTGGTAATGGGCAATACGCGAGCGAGCTCTGCCACGACCGGAGCCGTCGCGGTAGCCGTTGCCGCCATGACAACGGGATCGCCTAGCGCTTTGAGAATATCGGGCATGTCGAGGTACGCGCTCCGGTCGCCACCTTTGGCAAGACCGGCATGATGCGCCTCATCGATAACGACAAAACCGATGCGCCCCGAACGCGCAAAGCGATCGCGGTGAATGGACAGGAACTCGGGCGTCGTGAGCACGATGCCGGTGCGGCCCGAAGCCAAACCGGCAAACACGTCATCGCGCGCCGCCTCCACGGTCTCGCCGGTCAGCACGCCAACACCAATGCCAAGCGCTGCCATCGTCGAAGAAAGGTGATAGGCCTGGTCGGCAACGAGCGCACGCAGCGGATAGACAAAGATGCTCGCACGTCCGCGAAGCACCGCCTCACGCGCGGCATGTACATGGAAGATGAGAGACTTGCCGCGGCCCGTTCCCATAACGGCCAAGACGCTCTTGTGGTCGGCCAAGGCATCGAGTGCCTCAACCTGTGCGCGGTGCGGCTGGTTCGATCCGATAAAGCTGTGAATGAGCGAGCGCGTGAGCTCGGTATAGGAAAGCTGGGCAAGCGTCTCGCGCTTACGCGACTCCAGGCGCGGGCCTAAGTCCGCCGGCCGCACGCCACGACGAAGCTCGCACGCCGGATCGTCGATATTGGGCGCCGTGGTATCGCGCACCAAGACATCTTTGATCATGAGCTTGGGCTTCACGCGTCCCTGCCAATGCTCGGCCACGGCCTCGAACACCAAATCGACGGCGCTATCGCAATTGATGAGCTTATCGATCTGCGGCACGCGGAACATAATAGCCGGCACACTCGCGGCGCCATCGGTCGCCACGAAGCGCATGTGCTCGCCGGTTTTGCCCACCACGGCGCGATCGCACATTGTCACGCCCTCGGCCGCCAACAGCGGCACCTTGTTGCCCTGGCCAAACGGCTCAAGACGGGAGATCTGCTCGATGGTCTCAATATTCAGCTCGGAGAGGTCAACGGTGGCGGCAACCTCGTCGGTGTCCTCAAAGTCCTCGGCGGGAAGCTCGGACAGCACGGCGGAAAGGCGACGACGGAACTCGTCGAGCTTGGATGCCTCGATGGTCACGCCCACCGCACCGGCATGCCCGCCGCGACGAATCAGCAGGTCGGAGCAACGCTCGACGGCGTCGAACAGGTTGACCTTGCCCACCGAGCGACCCGAACCGCGAGCGATACCGTCTTCGATCGAGAACAGCAGCGCCGGCACGTGATAACGGTTGGTCAGACGGCTCGCTACGATACCCTTGACGCCCTCGTGCCAGCCCTCGCCGCCCACGACGATCGCGCGACCGCCGTCATAAGTCTCCTCGACCTTCGCCATGGCATCGCGCGTGAGCTCTGCTTCAATCTCGCGACGTTGGCGATTGATCTCCTCGAGCTCGGCCGCCAGTGCGCTCGCCTCGATAGGATCGCGGGCAAGCAGCAGGTCGAGCGCCAGCTTGGGATCGGCCATGCGGCCAGCGGCGTTCAGGCGGGGAATGAGCGAAAACGACAGGCCATCGGCCGTAATGCTAGAAAGGTCGGCCTTGGCGAGCGCTGCCAGCGCGATGTAGCCGGGACGAGCCGTCACGCGCATCTGCTGGATGCCCTCGGCGACCAGTGCGCGGTTCTCGGGCGTCAGCGGCATCATGTCGGACACGGTGCCAAGCGCCGCAACCTCGATCAGCGAACGCCAATACGACGGTTTGCCCAAACGCTCGCCCAGGGCTTGCACCAGCTTGAGCGCCACACCGGCACCGGCAAGCTCGCGCGAAGGGCCCTCGTTCTCAAGCTTAGGGTCGGTCAGGGGCACGCCCTGCGGCACCTGATCGGAGGGCTCGTGATGGTCCGTGACCACCAAATCGATCCCCAGGCTCTCCAGATAGGAGACCTCTTCCTTGGCGGCGATGCCGTTGTCGACGGTCACGATCAGCTGGGGATGAGCGAGCTCATTAACGCGGTCGAGCGCGGCACGCGAAAGACCGTAGCCCTCGTCAAAGCGATGTGGAATAAACGGCGTGACATCGGCACCAAACGCGCGCAGTGCCTCGGTCAACAGACAGGTCGACGTAATACCGTCAACGTCAAAATCGCCAAAGACCGCGATGTGTTCGTGGTTGCGAATGGCACGCTCGACGCGGTCGGCAACGACCGACATGCCCGGGATAATGAGTGGGTCGGCCCAGTCGCGATCGAGTGAAGGCGTCAAAAACAACTGACCTTCCTCGATGGATGTAATGCCGTGCGCAACCATAATGCGCGCCACCAGCCCGGGTATGCCCAGGCCAGCCGAAAGCTCCTTTTCGAGCTCGGGGTTTTGCTGAGCGACCGCCCAGCGATGCGTCGTCTTAAGCGATGACATAGGCGCCCACCCCCGATAGGGGCAGGTCGCCGCGATACCTCTCACGGTTCATAGCGATGAGTCCTCTGTGTATGCCCGCTTCGGCAGGCAGATCTGTTGAACGGATTTATTATACCGTGCAGTGCGGACGCCAATCGCCGCAGCACGCCGCGGTTTCGATAAACGATGCCGGTAATAGCCTCGAAATAATCAAGCGTTTCTGACGCACGGACGCATGCGAGCGTCTAGCATATCCATTCAAAACGGATTCACAAGCAAAGGGAGTCGCAAGCGCATATGAAGCAGTGGGTTGGACTGGGCAAATTTCTCGCGGGGCACATGCAAATCATCGTTCCGATTTGCGTGGCGCTCGGCGTGCTCTTTCCCCAGCAGATCGGCGTGCTCAAGCCCATCGTTCCCGCCCTGTTTGCCTTTATGACGTTCCAAGGTGCGCTCAGCAACACCTTTCACCAGGTGGCCGAGGTGTTCCGCCGTCCACTGCACTTGATTTTGGCGCTGCTCGTCTCGGCGGTGCTTATTCCCATAGCAGCTTATGCCATGGGATCACTGTTCTTTGGTTCCAACCCCAACCTTGTCTGCGGCATCGTGCTCGAGTACAGCGTGCCCGTGGCAGTCACTGCCTTTATGTGGATTAGCATGTTCGGCGGCAACGGCCCGCTCGCGCTCACCATCATCCTGACGTCCTCGGTCATCTCACCTGTGACGATTCCGCTTACGCTCAAGCTCCTGCTGGGTGCCACCGTCTCGATCGATGTGCCGAGCATGATGCAAGACATGGCCTTTATGATCGCCATCCCCGCCGTGCTCGGCATCGTAATCAACGAACTCACGCGCGGATGGGGACACGAGAAACTCTCCCCCGCGCTCTCGACCGCCTGCAAGTTCATGATGATGGGTGTCATCGCGTCCAACTCCACCGCCATGAGCGAGTACGTCCTGCACATGAACGCGATGCGTCTGGAAGTCGCCCTCTTTATTTTGACCTTCGCCATCAGCGGCTTTGTCGTCGGTTTTCTGGTCGCCCGTGCGCTGCATCTGCCGTATAGCGAGACGACTACCATGTGCTTTACCTGCGGCATGCGTAACATCTCTTCGGGCGCCGTCATCGCCACACAGTATTTTCCCGGCGAGGTCGTGTTCCCCGTCATGTGTGGCACGCTGTTTCAACAGGTGCTGGCCTCGATTATCGGGCACCTCTTTGAGCGCCTAACCGGCGAGGAGCGCGCCAAACAGCGCAAGCGGGTCAAGGCCGGCCGCGACGCGATGGCACGCTAGACTGTCCGCATTACGCGGGTGATAGTCTTGCTATACGAGCGTTTCCAGATGCGCACGCAGGCGCTCTGCATCGATATCGAGCGTGGTCTCGGCATTGACCTGGGCCAAACGATAACCGACAAAGTAGGGCGAAACCACCCAACGCGGCAACACCTTGGCAATGGTCCGGCCGTCCATGTGGTAGAAGAACAAGTTGTACGACTCCGCGCGGCCGCCGTGGTGCTCGTGCAGGATATAGCGCAGGGCCACCTGAATCGCATCGGCAAACAGGTCCGCTTCGGCTTGGTCGCGGGCGTCGTCGCTGGCGGCGATTCCCTGTGGAGCCGAGACGTTAACCTCAAAGAATCCCATAATCGGTTCGGTTGAGATGTTGACCGAGATTCTCCCCTGTTGCCAAACATTGATGCCTTCGAAATTGGCGGAAGTCAGCGAAGCATAGCCGTCTTCCTGCTCCAAGCCCACAATCTGCATGTGTGGATGGACGAGGCTACCACACGAAAGCGGGCCCTTGTTCTTGTACATGAGCACGCTTCGATACTGCTGTGAATCGATCATCTGCTGCCAGCAACCCAGGGCAAATCGTATCACATGATGCAGCTCGTCTGGTGCATAGGTCACCAAGTCGGCATCGTGATCTGCCGATTCAATCAACACGGTTTGACGGGTGGCGCGCAGGGTCTTGAACTTGTTCTCGAGCCAAATGCAGTCACCATCGCGCTGGATGATGTTGGCGAGCCCCTCCGGGTCGCAAAAGGGGCACGCGGTGCCAGGGCGCCGGTTGTCGTCGGGCTTACCGTTCGCCTGCTGGACGTCAAATACCAGCGCCACGGGTTATACCTCCAGCGGCACGATCTTGGTGCCATGAAGCTCGGGGACGCCTAGCGCTGCCGCGACCGCGTCGCGATTTGCCGTAGTGATGCCGCCGCCGGGAAGGATGGTCAAACGATCACCCGCATACTCGATTAAACGAGCCAGGTGATCGAAATTATCCTCGATCGACGTACCGGCCGCGCCGCCATGCGTGAGGATGCGCGTAACGCCGCAGTCGGCAAGTGTATCAATCGCATCGAGTTGAGCCTCGGGCGAGAGCTGGTCAAATGCCATGTGGAAGGTGATGTCAAGGGACTCGCGCTTGCATTCCTCGGTCGCACACCCCGCGGCCATAACGAGGGCACCGAGCGTAAGCTCGTCAAGCGCCCATCCGCCGGCACAAGGCTTGCAGCAGCCAAAGACCAAGCCGTCGGCGCCGGCGCTCACGGCAAGGCCCAAGTCCATCTCCATCATGCGCAGCTCGTCCTGGTTGTAGTGAAAGTCGCCGCCACGCGGGCGAATCATGCACATCACTCGCGCGCCATGCTCGTGAGCATAGCTGACCGTAGCGCTGATAACGCCGGCCGAGGGCGTGGTACCACCGACGGCAAGGTTATCGCACAGCTCGATGCGCTTTGCACCGGCATCGATAGCCGCCGGCACCCGCTCAAAGTTCTCGGCACAAAACTCGTACAGCATAGATAGACCCCCAAAGACAGCAGATGTTTTCCGACGGGCATTGTCGCACGCCCCCATGAAGTTGCGGTGGAATAGGGGCTCTTTTGGCCTCTGAGACTCCCATTTAGTCCCTATTCCACCGCAACATAAAGGGAGTAGTCGTTGGGGACGCTCTTAAACGACTAGTCATTCAAGAACGTCCCCAACGACTACAAGGAGTGTCCCCAGATGCCGGCAGAAAAGGAACGTCCCCAAGTGTCACCCCCATGTGCCAGCGACAACGGCAACGCCGATGTTTTGGCAATGTCAGCGAGCGGGCCGCATTTGAGACAAGGTGACGTGAAACGAAAGGGCGCTGACCTTTTGGTCGCGCCCTTGAAGTTGAACGTCAGATTGTCCAAATGCGGCCCGCGCAGCGTCGGCTGGCCCGCCGTTCAGCAGAACGGCGGGACCTCCTATCCGCCCAAATAGGCCTTGCGGACGTTGTCGTCGTGCAGGAGCTCTTGGCCGGTGCCGGTCATGGTGATCTTGCCGGTCTCGAGCACGTAGCCGCGCGTGGCGATGGAAAGCGCCATCTGCGCGTTCTGCTCGACCAGGAGCACCGTGGTGCCGGCCTTGTGCAGGTCCTCGACAATCTGGAAGATCTGCTCGATCAGAATCGGTGCCAGGCCCATGGAGGGCTCGTCGAGCATGAGCAGCTTGGGGTTGCTCATAAGGGCGCGGCCCATAACGAGCATCTGCTGCTCGCCACCCGAAAGGGTGCCGGCAACCTGGCGGCGGCGCTCCTTAAGGCGCGGGAACTGCTCGTAGACGCGCTCAAGACCCGGAGCCACCGTGGACTTGGGCTGCGTATAGGCGCCCATCTCCAGGTTTTCCTCAACCGTCATCTGCAAAAAGGCGCGACGGCCCTCGGGAACCTGAGCCAGACCCTTGCTCACCAGTTTATCGGCGGGCGTATGGGTAATGTCCTCGCCCATAAACTTGATGGAACCGGTCTTGGAGCGCAGCAGGCCCGAGACGGTCTTAAGCGTCGTGGACTTGCCGGCGCCGTTGGCGCCGATCAGGGCCACGATCTCGCCCTCGTTGACGTTAAAGGAGATGTCCTTGATGGCGTGGATGGCGCCGTACCAGACGTTGATGTTGTAGACGGAAAGCATCGGCTCTGCCATTTAGTTCTCCCCCTTATCCTGCTTGCCCAGATACGCCTCGATAACGGCGTCGTTGTTCTGGATTTCCTCGGCCGTGCCCTTGGCGATGACCTTACCAAAGTTGAGCACGCAGATGCCCTCGCAGATGTTCATGACGAGCGACATATCGTGCTCGATGAGCATGATGGCGATGCCGAAGGTGTCACGGATCTTGACGATATTCGCCATGAGCTCCGCGGTCTCGGACGGGTTCATGCCGGCGGCAGGCTCGTCGAGCAGCAGCAGCTTAGGGTTGGTAGCAAGCGCGCGGACGATCTCCAGACGACGCTGGGCGCCATAAGGCAGCGAGCCAGCCTGCTCGTTTGCAAGGTGCTCCATATCAAAAATGGACAGCAGCTCCATAGCGCGCTCATGGGCGGCCTTCTCATGCTTCCAATACGTCGGCAGGCGCAGCACGCCCTCAAAACCGGAGTAGCGCTCCTGGTTGTGCAGGCCGACCTTAACGTTGTCCTCCACCGTCATGGTGTTGAACAGGCGGATGTTCTGGAAGGTACGGGCGATGCCCATGCGGTTGACCTGGTAGACGGACTTACCCGAGGTATCCTCGCCGTCGAGCAGGATGGTGCCGTGCGTGGGCTGGTACACCTTGGTAAGCAAGTTGAAGACCGTGGTCTTACCGGCGCCGTTGGGGCCGATCAGACCGGCGATCTCGGTCTTGCCAATGGTCAGGCTAAAGTCGTCGACCGCCTTAAGGCCGCCAAACTCAATGCCCAAGTGGATGCACTCGAGCGCCGGGCGCTGGCCCAGGTCGCGGTCGGGAACGATGGCGCCAGAAGGATACGGGACCATCTTGCCCTTGTTGAACTCAAACTTACTGGGCATCGGCTGCCACCTCCTTCTTGGGAGCAAAGCGGTCCTTAACGCGACCGAAGAACGCCTTGAGCTGCGGGTTGTTGGTAAAGACCATGACCAGGATCAAAACGATGGCATAGATGAGCATGCGATAGTCCGAGAACTGACGGAGCAGTTCGGGAAGCACCGTGAGCAGCGCCGCCGCGATGACAGAACCGCGCATGTTGCCCAGGCCGCCCAAGACCACGAACACCAGAATGAGGATGGACGTGTTGAAGTCAAACTTGGTGGCGGAGAGCTGCGAGAAGTTACCGCCGAACAGGGCGCCTGCAGCACCGGCGAGGGCGGCAGAAACCACGAAGGCGATCATGCGGTACTGGGTGACGGAGATGCCTACGGACTCGGCAGCGATCTTGTTGTCGCGCACGGCCATGATGGCACGGCCGGTACGGCTACGGACCAGATTGAGCACGATCACGAGCGCGATCATGACCAGGATGGCACCGGCAAGGAAGGTCGAGTAGGTCGACACGCCCGACGCGCCCTGGGCGCCCTTGATGATGGCGGTGCCGTCCTCGAGCAGATGAAGGTCGTCGATCGTGGAGTTGCCCGTGATGTTAAAGATCACGTGAAGGCCGCGGGAATCGACGCCCACGATAAGGCAGGTGACGATCTCTTTGATGATTTCGCCGAAGGCCAAAGTCACGATGGCCAGGTAGTCGCCGCTCAGGCGAAGAACCGGGATACCGATCAGGAAGCCCATAATGGCAGCAGCGACAGCGCCGACCACGATGCTGATGATAAGACGCACCGGATCGGAGGGAACGGCGCTCTCGAGGGCAACGGCGGTGACGATACCCGTATAGGCGCCGACACTCATAAAGCCCGCATGGCCCAGCGAAAGATCGCCCGCGATGCCGACGACGAGGTTAAGCGAGATGGCCATGACGATATAGGCCGTGATGGGAACCAGCTGACCGGCGATCATGCGCGGAATCATGTGGTTGGACTGCATAAAGAACACGATGGCAAATGCCACGATGCACATGGCGTACGTGACAAAGTCGTGACACGTCTGCTTGTCTTTAAGAAACTTCATAACGCTCACCTACACCTTCTCGGGGACGTACTTGCCCAAGAGGCCGGCAGGCTTGACGAGCAGGACGATGATCAAAACACCAAAGACGATGGAGTTGGCAAGGCTCGTGGAAATGTAAGCCTGCGCCATCGCCTCGATGATGCCGATGAGAATGCCGCCGACAAAGGCACCGGGAATGGAGCCGATGCCGCCGAAGACGGCTGCATCGAAGGCCTTAATGCCAGGCATGGCGCCCGTCGTGGGCTGCAGCACCGGCGAGTAGGAGCACAGCAGCACGCCGGCGATGGCGGCAAGGGCAGAGCCGATGGCAAACGTCATCGAGATGGTGCGGTTAACGTTGATGCCCATGAGCTGAGCGGCGGCCTTGTCCTCGGACACGGCGCGCATGGCCTTGCCCATCTTGGTCTTACCTGTAAAGAACATCAGACCGGCCATGATAACCAGGCAGGCGACGATGGTGACGAGCGAAACGGCGCTTACGTTGAACTTGGCCAAGAACTCCGGCACCGGGAAGGTGACGAGCGAAGTAAAGTTCTTGGGCGTGGCGCCCCACAGGAGCTGCGCGGCGTTCTGCAGGAAGTAGGACACGCCGATGGCCGTGATCAGAACGGCCAGCGGGCCTGCTTGGCGCAGCGGCTTATAGGCCAGGCCCTCAATGAGAACACCGAGAACCGTGCAGACCACACAAGAGAGAATGACAGATGCCCAGCCCGGGAGGCCGAGATACGACGTGGCGCAGAACGAGACATAGGCACCGACCATGATGACGTCGCCGTGAGCGAAGTTCAGCATCTTGGCGATACCGTAGACCATGGTGTAGCCCAACGCGATGATGGCGTAGACGCTGCCCATGGACAGGCCGTTGACCAGGTATTGGATAAAGACCGTCATGTTCCACATCCCCCTTTCGAATAGGTTTCCAGTTGATGTATGAAACAGGGACGTTACATCGTCCCTAGATACCAAGCAAGCAGGGAAGGCCAAAACCTCCCCTGCTTGGGATCAAAACCGCTCTATGTAAGGCGGTCTATTAGGCCTGTACGTACTTGCCGTCGGTGATGACGTACGCCGTGGGGTCCTTCTGGACCTGGCCCTTGTCATTCCAGGAAAGCTTGCCGGTCAGACCGTCAACGGTGATCTTGAGCATAGCCTCGGGCAGCTTCTCGGCGACCTCGGTGGGGTCGGCGTCGACGCCCAAGCCGGCCTCCTTAAGAGCCTCGACCACAGCGTGCACGCCGTCGTAGGCGTCGGCGGCAAACTGGTCGGGGGTATCGCCGTACTTATCCTTGTAGGCGTTGACGAAGTCGGCGTTCTTCTCGTCGTCGGCGGAGAACGGGGTCATGAGCAGCAGGCCCTCGGCAAGGGAGGTGTCGAAGCCCTCCACGCCCAGGATGCCGTCCATGCCGTCGCAGCCCATCATCTTGACGTCGTAGCCCATGTCCTTGGCGTTCTTGAGCAGGACGGACGCCGGCGTGTAGTAGATCGGCGCGAAGATCATGGTGGCGCCGGCCTGCTTGGCCTTGGTCAGCTGGTTGGTAAAGCTCGTTGCGGAGTCGTCCTTAAAGGTCTCCTCGTCAACGATCTCGAGCTTGGACTCAGCGGCCTGAGCCTTAAAGGAATCCGCGATACCCGAAGAATAGGCGTCGCCGGAGTTATAGAACAGAACGAACTTCTCGTCCGCATACTTCTGGGCCAGGAACTTGGCAGCGTTGACGCCCTGGTTGGGGTCGGTGAAGCAAACCTGGAAGACGCAATCCTTGCCGTCGGTAACGTCCTCGGAGGACGCGGACGGGGTGATCATGAACGTCTTGGGGTCGTTACCGCACTCGGCGGCAACGGCAACCGACGCACCCGTGGTGGTCGGGCCGACGAGGGCCTGCATGCCCCAGTCGAGCAGGGTATTGAAGGCGTTGACGGCCTTCTCGCCGTCGGCCTGGTCGTCCTCGGCCTTGCTGACAAGTGGCAGCTCCTTGGTCGAGAAATCCTTGCAGCCAAGCTCGACGCCCTGGGTAACGGACTTGCCGTAGGACGCGGCAGCACCGGTCAGCGGGCCGATGGTGCCGATCTTAAACGAGGCGTCGCTCGAAGCGGAACCGCTATCGCCGCCGTTGGAGGAGCAGCCAGCTAGAATAGACATCGCCCCCAGACCTGCTGCGCTCGCGATAACGCTCCTGCGATTCATAACAGGGTTCAATGACTTACCGGTGAGGCTCGACATGCGGCTCTCCTCTCAAATCTCGTCGGGTTTCGGTTACCCGACAGGCCATCCTTCGCCGTGTTCGGCGTTCGCAAAATAGTAGACGCTTTAGTTAGGAAAAGTGGCGATTATTTCAACTTTTCTTTGGATTTGTTCATTTATCCATAGTTCTGCGTATTCCTACTACTTTATGCAGTAATGCCACTTTATTATGTAAAAGTAATGTTTCCATTCTGTTACAAGCGTTCCCCGCTCTCAATAAACATGGTGTCCCCCCCTTTTTTCGCTGGCCGCGACGCGTCCGTCTTGCGGTACAGGGCAAACCTTATGGCGCAAACGTTGACAATTTGTTACGGGAGTTCGTTTGTAGCGAGCGTGTTTCCAATATTTCCGCAGCGTTTCGGGGGTAGCGTTTTGCACAGCTCCGGCTGCCTGGCAAGCACGCGCCCGCACTTCACGCTAGAATGCACTCAACCTATAAGCAGTTAATCCATCCACAAGATGCACGAAGGAGCTATCTATGAGCGAACCCCTGCGCACCGTGAACGTCGGTCTGATCGGCCTGGGAACCGTCGGCGGCGGCGTGGCCCGTCTGATCAAGAGCCACCACGATGAGTACCTGGCAGCCTACGGCATCGACCTTAAGCTGACCCGCGCCTGCGCGCTTGCCTGGGAGCAGGCCGAGGCGGCAGGCATTGAGCGCGAGGCCTTCACGAGTGACTGGCACGACGTCGTCACCGACCCCGCCGTCGACATCGTCGTCGAGCTGATCGGCGGCGAGCATCCCGCAACCGAGATCTTCACCACCGCCTTCGAGAACGGCAAGCACGTCGTCTCTGCCAACAAGGCCCTGCTGGGCCGTCACGTCGAGACGCTCGCCGAAAAGGCGCGCGCGTGCGGCGTGCAGATTAAGTGCGAGGCCAGCTGCGGCGGTGGCATCCCCATTGTCAGCACGCTCGAGCACGACCTAGTGGGCAACAAGATCCTGACCATCGCCGGCATCCTCAACGGAACCACCAACTACATCCTGTCGCGCATGGACGCCGAGGGCGCCGATTACGCCGATGTGCTCGCCGACGCACAGGCCAAGGGCTATGCCGAGGCCGACCCGTCCGCAGACGTCGACGGCTTCGACGCCGCCAGCAAGACGGCAATCCTCGCCTCCATCGGCTTTGGCACCCGCGTGACCACCGACGATGTGTACCAGCAGGGTATCCGCACCATCGGCGCCGAGGACATCACCCAGGCCCGCGAGCTCGGCTACACCATTAAGCTGCTGGGCATCGCCCGCAACACCGACGCCGGCGTCGACGTCCGCGTGCATCCCACGCTGATCCCCGCCGACCACATGCTTGCCAAGGTCAACGGCGCCATGAACGCTGTCTACGTGGTAGGCGACGCCGTGGGCGAGACCATGTTCTACGGTGCCGGCGCAGGCTCCTTCCCCACCGCGAGCGCCGTCGTGGGCGATATCCTGTCGCTCTCCGAGCAGATCAGCCGCGGCGTGGCTCCGCTGCCCGAGATTGAGCCCTATGGCCACAACCTCGCCTTTAAGCCCATGGACGAGCTCCAGACCAAGTACTATGTGCGCCTGAAGGTCGCCGACCGCGTGGGCGCCCTGTCCGAGACGGTCGATATCTTTTCCAAGCACAACATCTCGATCTCGCTCATCAACCAGGTCGAGGACGGCAAGTCGGGCGTCAGCGATGCCTGCTCGGTCATCTTCCTGACGCACCGCGCGCTCGAGAAGGACGTCCAGGCTGCCGCCGCCGAGCTTGCCAGCGTCGACTGCGTGGCCGAGGTCGCCAACGTCCTGCGCATCGAGGACGTCGAGGCTTGGACCGAAGGCGTCATGGCGAACTAACCCGATCTTCGCCATACGACACATATGCGTGAGGGGCTCCCGTTCAGCAGTGGACGGGAGCCCCTTTGTTTGCGCGCATGGGGCGTATTGGCGCAGTCCGCGCTTGAACGACTTGACCGCTCACTACCAGGCGGGGGTACCGTTCGCCGACATGCAACCAGAGCCGATTTTGGCTGCCGCTATGCTGTGCAGTGTATATCCGTCCGCGAAGAGAGGAAGCACCATGTTGCTCGAGGGCAAGAAAGCAATCATCACCGGAGGTACACGCGGTATCGGCTATGCCATCGCCTGCCGTTTTATCGAGGAAGGCGCTGCCGTCACCGTCTTTGGCTCGCGCCAGGAGACTGCCGACGCGGCCGTTGAGAAGCTGGCAGCCGCCTATCCCGACGCCAAGGTCTGGGGCCGCTCCTGCGACCTCACCTCGCTCGAGGCCGTGACCGGGGCCTTTACCCAGGCTGCAGCCGACATGGGCGGCTTGGACACAGTCGTCAACAATGCCGGCATCTCCCAGCGCTCACCCCTTTTAGACTACACGGCCGAGGAGTTCGCCAAGGTTATGGACCTCAACGTCGTCGCCGTCTTTAATGGCCACCAGGCTGCCGCCAAGATCATGACCGAAGCCGGCCACGGCGGCACCATCACCACCACGAGCTCGATGGTCGCTAAGTACGGTCAGCCCTCCGGCGTTGGCTATCCCACGTCCAAGTTCGCCGTCAACGGCATGGTCCAGTCGCTCTCGCGCGAGCTAGCCCCCATGGGTATTCGCGTCAATGCCGTCGCGCCTGGCGTAACCAAGACCGATATGGTCGCCAACCTGCCCGAAGAGGTTATTAAGCCCATCATCGCCACCATTCCGCTCGGCCGCATGGGCGAGCCCGAGGATGTCGCCAATGCCTTTGTTTTCCTGGCGAGCGACATGTCCTCCTATGTTACGGGTGCCGTGCTCCCCGTAGACGGAGCCGCCCGCTCCTAAGAGGCCACAAGCTTTGGCCCCTGGCCCCAACATAGCTCAACCAAAAAAGGCGCGCTGCCCGCATCAACCGCGGGCAGCGCGTCTTCTTCTGTTTGAAGGGAAACTGCGTCCCGTTTCGCGTCCGTCCTCAAACGGGAATGTCACCTCCGCACCAGCGTCGGCTATTTGCCGTCGTCCTCGTCGGCTTCTTCATGCGCATAAAGCTCCAGCATGCGACGGCGGTACTCATGCACGGCGAGCTTGGCGCGCTCTAGGCGGCGACGCTCACGCGGGGTGAGCTCGGACGGATCTATCTCGTCGCCATAGGTCTTATCGGCAAGAAGATGCGCCGCGTCCACGATGCGGGCATCGATGTGTCCGCTCGCGGCCTGGGCAGAAAGACGCTCGGCAATCGTATCGAGCGTAGGCAGGCCCTCGAATACGCGACCATGGCCATGCGAGGTCAGCAGCTCGTGCTCTCGAGCGAGCAGACTCGCCAAATCGTGATGGGCACGCAGGATATCGAGCGCATCGGATGGATGCTCGGCAACCTCTGCCACGGCGGCGACCGGTGCGGCGTCGACCACGCGGTAGAAGAGCTGCGCGAGCAGCGGCATCAAGAACACCGTGATGGCACCGGCGGCGACCATGACCGACGCAATATCTTGCGACAGCGCGCCCGCGTTGACGGCCACGCTCGTCACGGCAACGATGATCGGCAGCGCCGTTGTGCAGTACAGGGCCACGGTGATGCGACCATACGCAGAAACATCGCGCGTCTTAGGGCAGATGCTCATGGAGACGACAATGGGCACGGCGCGGATAACCAGCAACGCCACGATAAAGCCCACGAGCAGGCCAGGGCGCGATGCTACAGCCGTCAGGTCGATCTTGGCACCCGACACGGTAAAGAACACCGGGATTAAAAAGCCATAGGCAAGGCCATCGAGTTTAAGCTCGAGCGTATGGTTGCCCTCGGGGATGATATAGCGCAGGACAAAGCCGGCGGCAAAAGAACCCAACACGATGTCGAGATCAAAGACGGCCGAGAACGCCACGAGCGTGACCAGGATGAGCACCGTCAGGCGCACGAAGGTCTGCGACGTGGTATCGGCGCGCTCCTCGACAAACGCAAAGAAGCGGCTGCCGACGCGCTTGGAGCGGCTTGGGACCACGGCCAGCAACACGCAAACCACCGCAAACAAGCCAAGGATTACGAGCGTTTGGATGCCAGTGCGGGCAGACAGCAGCACCGACATGGCGAGCACGGGACCGAGCTCGCCCCAAGTGCCATACGCGAGAATCGAGTCGCCCACGCGCGTGCCGGTGAGCGAGCGCTCGCGCATGATGGGCACAAGCGTACCGAGCGCCGTCGAAGTGAGGGCAAGCGTCACGGCGATACCGTCGAAATGACTGACTGAGAACCACGGGGTAAAGCGCACGGCAAGCCAGGCGATACCAAACGTGACGACCCACGTCGCCAAGCCGTAGCGCCCCTCGACGCCCGTGATGCTCTTGGGGTCGATCTCAAAGCCGGCAAGCAGGAACAAAAAGGCCAGGCCCAGCTCGGACACAAGCGAGACCTCAGCATCTACATGGATGACGCCGAGCATATGGGGTCCCAGTACCGCGCCGAGCACGAGCAAAAAGACCGTCTCGGGAACGGGTTTTCCGGGAATCGCCGAGGCGATAAAAGGACTCGCAAAGGCCACGAGTGCGATGATGGCGAGCGAAACGAATGCCATGTGATGCCTTTCTCTTGTTTGCGCTTCACTGTAGCACCCTCGCCGTCCTCAACGCGCCGCGAGCTGTCGTATCATAGTGAGGTTTACAAACATGTGGCTCAAGGCGACCGCAGGGCAGACCCCGCAAACCGACCGCTGCCGCATACCGTACCGTACGCCCAACCGATCAGGAAGGCAGGAACCAATGGTCTCTCGTATCTACGTGGAGAAGAAACCCGGGTTCGACGTCGAGGCTCAGCAGCTCAAGGGCGAGCTGACCGAAATTCTCGGCATCAAGGGCATCGAGGCCCTGAGGATTATCAACCGCTACGACGTCGAGGGCATCGACAAGGAGCTTTTCCGGTCCTGCGTGCCGACCGTCTTTAGCGAGCCCCAGGTCGATGTGACCTACGACGAGCTCCCCGCAAGCGATGGCGCCGTCTTTGCCGTCGAATTCCTGCCTGGCCAGTTTGACCAGCGCGCCGACTCCGCCAGCGAGTGCGTGCAGCTCATCAGCCAGGGCGAGCGCCCCGCCGTGCGCTCCGCCAAGGTCTATATGATCTCGGGCGCTCTGGACGAGGCCGCCATTGATGCCATCAAGCACTACGTGGTGAACCCCGTCGAGGCGCGCATCGCCTCGCTCGACCTGCCCGAGACGCTGTACATGGAGACCCCCGAGCCCCAGCCCGTCGAGGTGCTCGACGGTTTCCGCGAGCTCGACGAAGCCGGCCTTGCCGCCTTTATTTCCGAGCGCGGCCTTGCCATGGACGAGGCGGACATCGCCTTCTGCCAGCAGTACTTCCGCGATGAGGATCGCGACCCCACCATCACCGAGATCCGCGTGATCGACACCTACTGGTCCGATCACTGCCGCCACACCACCTTCGGCACCGTCCTGGACGACGTGACGATCGACGACGCCGTGGTGCAGCAGGCCTTCGACCGCTACATGGAGATGCGCCACGAACTCGGTCGCGACACCAAGCCCGTCTGCCTCATGGACATGGGCACCATCGGCGCCAAGTACCTCAAGAAGACCGGCGTCATGACCGATGTCGACGAGTCCGAGGAGATCAACGCCTGCACCGTCAAGGTGAAGGTCGATGTCGACGGCGAGGACCAGGACTGGCTGTTCCTCTTTAAGAACGAGACCCACAACCACCCGACCGAGATCGAGCCCTTCGGCGGTGCCGCCACCTGCGTGGGCGGTGCCATCCGCGACCCGCTGTCGGGCCGCAGCTACGTGTACCAGGCCATGCGTGTCACCGGCGCCGGCGACCCCACCGTCCCCGTGTCCGAGACGCTCGAGGGCAAGCTGCCGCAGCGCAAGCTCGTAACCACCGCTGCCGCCGGCTACTCCAGCTACGGCAACCAGATCGGCCTTGCCACCGGTCAGGTCAACGAACTCTATCACCCCGGCTACGTCGCCAAGCGCATGGAGGTCGGCGCCGTCGTGGGCGCTACCCCGGCAAACCACGTGCGTCGCGAGTGCCCCGCCCCCACCGACAAGATCATCCTGTTGGGCGGCCGCACCGGCCGTGACGGCATCGGCGGTGCCACCGGCTCCTCCAAGACCCAGAACACCGAGTCCATCGAGACATCGGGCGCCGAGGTCCAGAAGGGCAACGCCCCGGTCGAGCGCAAGCTGCAGCGCCTGTTCCGCCGCGGCGATGCCTGCCGTCTGATCAAGCGCTGCAACGACTTTGGCGCCGGCGGTGTCTCGGTCGCCGTAGGCGAGCTTGCCGACGGCCTGTATGTCGACCTTGATACCGTGACCAAAAAGTACGACGGTCTTGACGGCACCGAGCTTGCCATCTCTGAATCCCAGGAACGCATGGCCTGCGCCGTCGCCGACGGTGACGTCGAGGAGTTCATGGGCTACGCCGCCGAGGAGAACCTCGAGGCGACCGTTATCGCCGAGGTTACCGCCGAGCCGCGCATGCGCATGGCCTGGAACGGCGTCGCCATCGTCGACCTGTCCCGCGAGTTCCTCAACTCTAACGGCGCACCCAAGCACCAGGTCGCCCACGTGTGCGCCCGTAGCGTGTGGCAGCCCAGCTGGGCCGGCACCACGCTTGCCGAGCGCATGACCTCGCTCGTCACCGACCTCAACGTCGCTTCTAACAAGGGCCTTTCCGAGCGCTTCGACTCCACCATCGGCGCCGCGACCGTGCTCATGCCCTTTGGCGGCAAGACGCAGCTCACCCCCAGCTCGGCCATGGTCGCCAAGTTCCCCGTGGACGGCGAGACCACCACGGCGAGTGCCATGGCATGGGGCTTCAACCCCTATTTGATGGAGGCCGACCAGTTTGCGGGCGCCTACCTGTCCGTGGTCGAGTCCATCGCCAAGCTCGTTGCCGCCGGCTTTGAGCACAAGCGCGCCTACCTCTCCTTCCAGGAGTACTTCGAGCGCCTGCGCACCGAAGCAGAGCGCTGGGGCAAGCCCATGGCTGCCGTCCTGGGTGCCCTTATGGCCCAGGTCGACCTGGGTGCCGGCGCCATCGGCGGCAAGGACTCCATGAGCGGTTCGTTTGAGGACGAGGCCGGCGAGCTCAACGTTCCGCCGACCCTGATCAGCTTCGCCGGCGCCGTGGGCAAGGCCGCCCGCGCCGTCTCGCCCGAGTTCAAGGGCCTCACGCACCGCGTCGTCCGCATCGCCCCCGCCACCTATGGCGAGGACTACCGCCCCGATGCGCAGCAGCTGCTCGCCGCGTTTGACGCCGTCGAGGCGCTCACTGCTACCGGCAACGCCCTGGCCATCTCCACGCCCGGCTACGGCTGCGGCGCCGAGAGCCTCTTTAAGATGTGCGTCGGTAACCAGATCGGTATCGAGCTTGCCGAGGATGTAGACGTGGAGAGCCTCTTCACCCCGCTCTACGGTAGCTTTATCGTCGAGCTCGCCGAGAATGCCGAGCTGCCCGAGGTCGCCGACGGCGTTGTCGTCGAGCCCCTGGGCACCACCGTCGAGGGCTATGTCATCGACACCGGCTCCGAGGTCATCGAGCTCGCCGAGCTCCAGGAGGCCTGGGAGAGCGGCATCGAGGGCGTCTTCGCCTACCGCAGCGCCGGCAAGACCCCCGAGGTCGAGACCATCGACTTCCGCGCCAAGGATATCCACGTGTACGGCGGCGCCAAGATCGCCCGCCCGCGCGTGATCATCCCCGTGTTCCCCGGCAACAACTGCGAGTACGACAGCGCCCGCGCCTTCCGTGCCGCCGGTGCCGAGGCCGACACCTTCGTGATCAACAACCTCACGCCCGAGGCCGTCGCCGAGAGCACCCGCGAGCTTGCCCGCCGCATCCGTGCAAGCCAGATCGTTATGATCCCCGGCGGCTTCTCGGGCGGCGACGAGCCCGACGGCTCCGCCAAGTTCATCACGGCGTTCTTCCGCGCTCCCGAGGTCACCGAGGCAGTCCGCGACCTGCTCAAGGCCCGCGATGGCCTGATGCTGGGCATCTGCAACGGCTTCCAGGCCCTGATCAAGCTCGGCCTGGTGCCCTACGGCGACATCGTCGACGCCACGCCCGATACGCCCACGTTGACGTTCAACACCATCGGTCGCCACCAGAGCCGTCTGGTGCGCACCCGCATCTCGTCCAACTTGTCCCCGTGGCTGTCGCAGTGCAGCCTGGACGACCCCTACACCGTCGCCATCAGCCACGGCGAGGGCCGCTTTGTCGCCAATGACGAAGTGCTCGCCCAGCTGATCGCCAACGGCCAGGTCGCCACGCAGTACGTGGGCGAGAACGGCAAGCCCAGCATGGATCTCTCCGTCAACCCCAACGGCTCCGCACTCGCCATCGAGGGCATCACGAGCCCCGACGGCCGCGTCCTGGGCAAGATGGGCCATGCCGAGCGCCGCGGCGACAACCTGTACCGCAACGTGCCCGAGCATGTCCCCGGCGATAAGTTCATGCCGATCTTTGAGAGCGGCGTGGCCTACTTCGCTTAAAGCTATCCCATCGGGTACAATCCCCTCGGGTAACAACACCCGCCACCGGCACGCCCGGTGGCGGGTTCTTTTTTGCTTCGCGCATACAGGAAGGACATCATGGAAAGCCGCAAGCCGTATCTCGCCACCCTGCCCGGGCTCATCCTGGGCTGCCTCGTCTGCTGCGCGCTCTGGGGGTCGGCTTTTCCCTGCATCAAGATCGGCTACGGCCTCTTTGGCATTCCCGCGCACGACAGCGCCTCGCAGCTGCTCTTCGCGGGTCTGCGCTTCACCCTTGCCGGCATGCTGGTCATTGTCGGCATGAGCGTGGCCCAGCGCCGCCCGCTCGTTCCGCAAGCGCGCGATATCAAGTCTATCCTCACGTTGTCGCTCTTCCAGACTATCGGGCAGTACTTCTTTTTCTACCTGGGACTCTCGCGCGCCAGCGCCATGTCGAGCTCCATCATCGAGGCCAGCGCCAACTTCTTGGCCATCCTCTTTGCCGCCCTGGCGTTTCACACCGAAAAGCTCGATGCGGCCAAGGTGCTCGGCTGCGTACTGGGCTTTGCCGGCGTCGCGCTCGTCAACCTTTCGGGCGCGGACGGTACCTTTGGCTTTACGCTCGACGGCGAGGGCTTTATCCTGGCCTCCACCGTCGCGGGTGCCCTTTCGACCTGCCTGATCGGCATCTTCTCGCGCGAGCACGACGGCGTCTTGCTTGCCGGGTGGCAGTTCTTGGTCGGCGGCCTGGTCCTCACCGCCATCGGCTTTTTGATGGGCGGCACGCTCTCCCCCACAGCGATTGCCCCCGCCATCGCGCTCATCATCTACATGGCGCTTATCTCCGCGGTCGCGTACTCGCTGTGGTCGCGCCTGCTTGCCGTCAACCCCGTAAGCCGCGTTTCGGTCTTTGGCTTTATGAACCCAGTCTTTGGCGTGCTGCTGAGCGCGCTGCTGCTCGGCGAGGGCGCTGGCACGAGCCCCGTTACCGTCATCGTTGCCCTGCTGTTGGTCTGCGGCGGCATCGTCATCGTCAACAAACCCAAAAAGGCCTAGCGAGCTCACTTTTTTGAGAGGTTGTTCGCACACTTTAGCTTATTGGAGTACATCGGTGAGCTGAGGGCCGCCACGCACGCAAGCGTGCGCCCCTTTTTCTAGCGTATCTGAACGCCGGCTTTCTTTTTCTCGGCCTTGACGCGGTAGAGCTCCGCATCGGCAGCGCGAAGTAAGTCTTGCCAGGTATCAACACTATCGCCGACCCGCGCGTAACCAATGGACATCCGCAATGCATACGGCACCTCGGCACGAGCGAGCTCGTCGTTAATCGCCGAACACAGGTCCATGATGTCCTGCTCCGCCGCTGCCTTTTGAAGCACCACGAACTCATCGCCGCCATAACGTGCGATAAAGCCACCAGACGCCGAGCAGACCTCTTTGAGCGTAGCAGATACGACCTGGAGGGCATGGTCGCCCTCCACATGTCCATAGCGATCGTTAATCTGCTTAAAGCCGTCAGCGTCCATCATGAGCAGATACACATCTTCGGCCTGATCCACATTTGAGAAGAGCGACAGCATATAGGTCTCAAAACGGTTGCGATTGTTGAGGCCAGTCAATGGGTCGGTCGAGATTAGCTGCTCCTGGTAGACGATGTAGAGCAGCAACATGCTAATCATTATGCCGACGCAAAGGCCGGGCACCGAGAACGCGACCTGAAAGGTGCCACCCACCAGAGCGGGAATAGCGAAGAATGCCAGTGTACGATAAATGGCCTTCTTTTGCAGGCTTTCAACCCGTAGGGAATGCACAAAAGCGTGCAAGGACGTATATATGACGTAGCAGTAGCTAACGATAGGCTGAATCATATAAAGCGCTCCGCGACGATATACGCCCTGCGCATCGATGTAGAACAAGGCATGGGTCCAGTAACTGGTAAACGCCAGCGCGACCACCAAGACCGTAGGCAATGTTACAAGCGCCACTCTAGAGCGCGCGGTCAAAAGGCGAGAGCCCTGCACCGTCTCGGAATAGATAAACCAAATGAGACACGCGATGGCAAAGAGCGAAAACGAAACCGCGTTGGAAATCCAGTTGACAGCAATGCCCAACGTGCCGTCCAAACCGTCCGAAAGCGTCCAGATCATATCGAAGAAAACGTACGCCGCAGACGTATAGCCGAGCATGCTAAACAAGAGCTGCTGGGTGCTCGAGAACAGGGAGCGACGGCTTCGCGCGGCAAGCCCGATAAGAACAATCATGCACAGCAGGAATATCTCGATCTTGAGTGCCTTAACCACTAGACGCCATCCCTTCAATATCCAAGTGGTCAGAATCGTCCGATTCGTGTCTGGGCAACAAACACCCCCTACTCCGCAGGGGTAATGGGAATAATAGCAGAGCGCCCGAACGTTACCGCAAGACAGCTTTCGTTCGGGCGCTCGAACGGCGCGAATTGCACGCCGGAATCTATTATCGGCAACGGCCGTTACTCACCGTCGATATCGGTTGCGACAGCCTCCTCGATGGCCTCGACACCGGCGGGCGACAGGTCTTCCTTGCCCTGACAGAACTTCTTGTCAACCCAGCCGGTCAGAATCGGAGCCATGATTGCCGTGATGATAACGGCGGTGGCGATCTGGGCGTACGCAGTGGGCGCAAGCTCGGCATAGCGCGGCGCGACCTCAGCAAGAGCAACCGGCATTCGTCCCCCCAAGAACTTGCATATGGCGACGGACACCGCAGCCAAACTGGCAGCTACGACATTGCCGCGCGACAGTCGCTGCGAAAAGAGCAGGCAGATAAAGAGCGATGTGCAGACAAAACCCGCAATAGCGGTGGGAACATCGCCAACGGCGCCGACGATGGCACCCATCGTGCACGAAGCGCCCCATGTCGCGATGAGGATCACGTTGAGCACGAAGGATTCGCGCGGGCCCCAATCCTCCCCCTCAACCAGCTTGGCAAGCGAGATGCCGTATGCCTCCTCGGTGAGCGTCGCGGCAACAGCCAGCGTCTGACGCTTCGAGGCGCCCGCCAGATGGGGTGCGATCGATGCCGAGTAAAGAGCGAAGCGCGAGGAGATTGCGGCGACGCTCGCGACGATCGACGCCGCAGGCACACCTGCCAGCCACAGATTGCAGATCATAAACTGCCCGCTGCCCGTCACGAACGTGCTGCTCAGAGCAAAGACCATCCAGGGTTCCATTCCCGTCTGCCCCATGATCATTCCGCACGGCGCGCCTATTGCAACATAGGTAAGCATCACTGGCCAGACGGTTCTAACGATTTTGAGCACCATACGCTTCTCATCCTGACAAGGTCCCCGAGCCGCATGTAGCGACACGGCAGAATCATCATCCGACAGCAACCGAGTTCACCTACAATTGCCACCGGATCGAAAGACACAACTTTTTAGGAAGTCATTATGACAGCTATCGATCGAGACCGGGCGCGCGCGGCCTTCAAAAGCTACACCGATGCCTACGACGCCACTAACCCACGCATCGCGCTCAAAATCGAGCATACGTACCACGTGGCCGAGGCATGCGATGCCGTAGCGCGCGAGCAGGGCTGGTCGTCAGAAGATATTGACCTGGCATGGCTTTGCGGCCTGCTACACGATATGGGCCGCTTTGAGCAGTTGCGGCGCTGGGACACCTTTAAGGACGCCGAGAGCATGGGCCATGCAGCGCTGGGCATCGAGGTCCTCTTTGGCGAGAATCCCGCCGATGCACCCGCCGTAACGAGCATCCGCGACTTTATCGATGACCCGGCAGAAGATGAGCTCATCCGAGCGAGCATTGCCTATCACAGCGATTTTCGTCTACCCGCGCAGCTCGACGAGCGTACGCGGAGCTTCTGCGATATCGTGCGCGATGGTGACAAGATCGACATTATGCGCACCATCGCCGACAGCACCGTCGAGACCATCCTCAAGGTGGATGAGGACGCATTTCTCGCCAGCCACTTCTCGGCACCGGCGCTTACCGCCTTTGACGAGCACCGCTGCGTCGCACGCGATGAGCGCGATGAGCCCGCAGACTACCTGGTGGGACTCATCTGCTTTATGTTTGAGCTCGTCTATCCAGCGAGCCGCGCGCTGGCGCGCGAACAGGGCGATATCCACCGCCTGCTCGATGCGCCCTTTGGCATTACGCGGCCCTTTACCAACCCCGCCACGCAGGCAACCTGGAGCCGCCTAAAGGACGAGATGCGCGACTGGCTGACGCGCGCTTAGCGCTCAAGCTGAGCCAGCAGCTCCTCAACGATCTCAACGGCATCGCCGACGACCTTATACTGGGCAGCACCGAAGATGGGGGCATCCGGGTCCTCATTGATGGCGACAATGCACTCCGCCCCACCGATGCCGGCGAGATGCTGGATAGCGCCCGAGACACCGATGCTCACGAGGAGCTTGGGCGAGACCGATACACCCGTCTGGCCAATTTGGTGGCGATACTCCAACCAGCCTGCCTCCACAATGGGACGCGTGCAACCAAGCTCGGCACCCAGGGCATCGGCGAGCTTTCGCATCAGGGGCAGATTCTTCTTGGAGCCGATGCCGCGGCCCACCACGACCAGACGCTCGGCATCGGCAATTGAGGCCTGCTGTCCCCACTCCTCGGCGGGAATCGAGATCTCGACGCGGGCCTTAACGTCATCCGCAAGCACTACCTGGGTAATCGTGCCGGAGCGGCTATAGTCAAACTCGGGCGCCTTAAAGATGCCGGGGCGCACCGTTACCATCTGAGGACGGTGGTTGGGGCAGATAATGGTGGCCATCAGGTTGCCGCCAAACGCCGGGCGTGTCTGCTGCAGCAGACCCGTCTCCGTATCCATAGAAAGCACCGTGCAATCGGCCGTAAGACCCGTCTGCAAGCGCACGGCCACACCGGGCGCCAGCTCGCGACCAAAGGCGGTCGCGCCGTACAGGATGGCCTCGGGCTTGCGCTCGGCTACCAAATCGCAGATCAAGCGGGCGTAGACCTCCGCGTCGTTCTGACGCAGGCGCTCGTCACGACAGACCAGAACTTCGTCCGCACCGGCGCAAGTCAGATGCTCCAGGTCCCCGAGTGAGCCCTCGGGGCTCATGCCGACCAGTGCCACCAGACGGCAGCCGCGGGCATCGGCAAGCTCGCGTCCCTTGCCCATGAGCTCGAAGGCCACGGATGCAACGGCATCGTGCTCGTCAGTCTGCACGAAGATCCAGATGTCTCGATATGCGTCAAGGTCTGCCGCGCCGGCGGCCTCGTCGCGCTCAATCGAGATGGCGTTGACGGGGCAGGCGTCGACGCACCCGCCGCACAGGATACAGCCGTCGGTTACGCGGGCACAGCGATTGGGGCGCTCGCCCTCCACCACAATGCCGCCCGAGGCGCAGGCGCGAACGCAGCGACCACAGCCGATGCAGGCTTCGCTATCGATAATCAGCCCGCTCATCTATGCCATCCCCTCGATAATCTTGGCAAGTTTTACCGCCTGCTCGGACGCCGTTCCCTCAACGGCCTCGCACGTTTGGTCACGGTCGGGCACAAACGAGTGCACGACCTGCGTCGGTGATCCGGCAAGGCCGCAACGCGAAGGATCGGCGTTTACGTCGGCAGCGCTGGCCACGCGCACGTCTGCATCCTCGGCCGCGCGAATACCGGCAATACTCGGCATGCGCAGCTGGCCAATCTCCTTGGCAGTCGTCATCGCACACGGCATCTCCAGGTACACCGTCTCCTCGCCGGCATCGCAGCCGTGGACGAGCGCCAGCGAGCCACACGTCGTAAATCCCGCGCTCTGCACACAGCTCACGTCGGTCACGCAGGGGACCCCAAAGGCGCCGGCCAGCTCGGGGCCGATCTGGGCCGTATCGCCGTCCACTGCCATCTTGCCGCAGATGAGCAGGTCAAAGTCCTCATCGAGTGCCTCGATGCCGCATTTGAGGGCATAGGTGGTGGCTAGGGTATCGGCGCCCGCAAAGGCTCGGTCGGTCAGCAGCAGCGCGTCGTCGGCACCGCGGGCGATGCAGTCGCACAGCAGCGATTCGGTCGCGGGGATGCCCATCGACACCACCGTCACACGCACGTCCATGCCAAAGCCGATAAAGTCGTCCTTCAGCGCTAGCGCACATTCGAGAGCACTTGCATCGAAGGGATTAATGACCGCCTGCTTGCCATCACGCACGATAGTATTGGTCTTGGGGTCCATCTTGACCTCGGTGCTTCCGGGCACCGCCTTGACGCACACCACCATATGGAAATCACTCATCTTCACGCGCCCCCTTTCTGGACGAGTTCATCCAAGAGCTTCTCCGTAAACAGGTTGCCGCGACCCAGCTGGCCGGCAGGATCGAGCTGGAGTTTGAGGCGCGCCGACTCGACCATGGCCTCGTGGCCGTACATCGTCTCCAAGAAGCCCGCCTTGATCTTGCCGACGCCGTGTTCGGCAGAAACGGCACCGCCCATGGCCGTGACCTCGGAAGCCCACTGGGCAAAGAGCTCTCCACCACGACGGTAGTCTTGCGCATCGCGCGGCAGGATGTTCACATGCAGATGGTTGTTCCCGATGTGTCCCCAGGCAGCAGACTCAAGCCCGCTTTCGGCCAGCGTGCGGCGATAGAGGGCCACGACATCGGCAAGGCGTGCATTGGGCACCGACATATCCGATCCCAGCTTGGTAATGGTGGGGTCGGTGCGGCGACGCTCGTCGATGAGCATGTTGACGCTCTCGGGCACCGCGTGGCGGAAGAACCGCTGGCACTCGCGATCGACTTCGGTGCGGGCGACCCATGTCGCATCGTCGCGGCCGCCCGCAAGCTCCAGCACCCATCCCAAGTGGTACAGCTCCTCGGTCGCCTGCGCCTCGTCATCGCAATCGAGCTCCACGTAGACACAGACCTTTGCCTCGTCGTCGAGCGCCGGCAGCGAGGCAAACGCCGTCGACTGCTCGCGCTGGCGACGTAGAATATCCAGGGCGCCAGCATCGAAGTACTCGATGGCAGCCGCATGGGACAGGACAGGGCGCACGGAATCGGTAAAGGACACCGCCTTGTCCTCGCTATCGAAAAAGCAACTCACACCCCAAACGACCGCAGGCGCCGCCTGCAGGGCAATCTCGAGCTCGGTGATAACGCCGAGCGTGCCGCACGCGCCGATAAAGAGGTCGATGGCGTCCATATCGTCCGCAACGAAATAGCCTGAGGCATTTTTTGTCTCGGGCATGGTATAGCCGGGAAGATCGAGCTCGAGCGTACGGCCCTCTGCCGTCACGAGCGACAGGTGGCGGTCCTGGGCAAAAGCCTCGCCGCGCTGAAGCTCAAGCAAATCGCCATCAGCCAGCGCGACGTGGAGTCCCGTGATATGCGGGCGCATGGGACCGTAAGCGTAGCTGCGGGCGCCGGAGGCGTTGCATGCCGCCATGCCGCCCAGACAGGCAGATGCCTCGGTGGGATCGGTGGGAAAGAACTGCTCGGGGGACTCTTGGAACTCCTCGTAGGCCTCAAGCGATGCCTGGTCCCAACCAGCGGTCGGCAGTACCTTCTTGCTCAGCTGCTTACGCAGCTCCGAGAGCACAACGCCCGGCTCCACGCGCAGCAGAAATTGGTCTTGTTCATCGCGGCGAAGGCCCAAGTAGCGATTCATACGGGAAGTATTGAGGATATGCCCACCGTGGGGCACGGCACCGGCGGCAAGGCCGGTTCGGGCGCCCTGAACCGTTACCGGGACACGCTCGGCATGGAGCGTTTCCAAAATGGCACGGACCTCGTCTTCCGTTGTCGGAAACGAGATGCTCGATGCTTCGCCCGATGCGCGAGATTCATCGCGGCCATACTCTTCGAACTCGTCGGTGAAGGGTTTGATGGTTGCAGACACGCGAACTCCCCCTTTAGCTAACTACAGTGTTTGCAGGGAGATGTTACCGCATCGTTTCGTCGACGTGTTCGAGACCGTCTCCATAATTGGCGATTTTTACGTTCGTGCAATTCGGCGAGCGGCAAGATTTCCTCGGCAGACGATGCTTTTGACACATATCGCCCCGCCGTCGCCGACCGCTCGATTGTCGCTCGAAAAAAGTTGAAGTAATTTTTTCCACCTTTTACCTGCGGAGATGTCAATCCGTCAAGCATTTGGTCAGAAATTGGTCAAGTAGCGGCTGATACGGTCGGCATCGACAGCCAAAACCGATAGAAGTTTTGGCCCCAGAAGCAGGGAGGTTCCCATGGCATATTACTGGCCCCAGTACGGCGTCGCCATCGAGGTCGACGACGATCCCTATCTCCTGCCTTTCGACGAAGAGGCGTTCCCCGATACGGCGGTCTACCACGTCACCACCGATGTTATCTGCGACCCCGAGTCGTTCTCGGCGCTCGCCCACCACATCGCGCGTATCCACGACATCGAGCTCCCTCACGACTTTGACGAGCTCATCTACTCGCGCCGCCTGATGCTTCACATGCTCTTTGGAGCGGACCCGTCCACGTTCGCACGTGTCTACACCACCAAGGACGCCGCATGAGTGCGAAGAAGCCGCCCCGCCTCGCAGGACTGGGGCGTCGCAAGAAACTCGTCGTTGTCTGTCTGGCTATCGTCTGCGCCCTTGTCGCCGTAGGACTATACGCCTGGCAGTCGCAGCCCGTGCCCGAAGCGGGCGCCTCAGTCACGACGGCAGAGGGTAAATCGCGACAAGAAATCCAAGATGAGCTCGATGCCATCGTCCGCGACAACATGATGACGATTTCGGTCGCGCCGGTCGCTCAGCTACAGGAGGACGGCAAGCTGCGCGTCAACGTGCAAAACGTCCAAGACAATAAATTTCCCCAGCGATTCCGCGTCATCCAAAACGACGAGACCATGTACGAATCCGGTGTGGTCGAGACCGGCAAGACAATCGAGACGTGCCCCGCCGGCGACATCAAAGAAGGCGAGGCATACATCGAGATCCAGGCACTCGATGCCAAGACCCTCGACAGCCACGGCAATCCGACACGTGTCAAGGTACGGGTTGAGCAAGCCGAGAACTAGCTTTTTCGACCGACGCGGCACCGCACGCAATTCACCAGCATTCGTCCAATCATCGCGGGGACGGCCCGCGGCGAATAGAAAGGAACGACCATGGACATCACCAGGAACATGAACGGAGCCAGAGCGCTCGTCGTGGGCGCAGGGCTCGCGCTCGCAATGGGCGCCGCCCCGACGCCAGCTCTGGCAGCCGGGCGCGTTGGAACCACAAAAGTAATGGTCAGGACCGAGATCGACAACGTAGAGTTCAAAGTTCCGACGGTTATTCCCTTCGTCGCCAAGGCCGACGGCACGCTTCAGGGCCCCTCAGAAGACGCGACCACCATCGACAATCATTCGGCCTACGGCATCCATGTCACCAACATGAAGATCGACGCCATGAACACCTGGACCATTGCCGCCGACGCCAAGGCCGGAACCGCGCAGAATTCCATCGACTTTAAGGTCGGCCCCAACGGCGCACTCCAGAACGCCAGCGCCGCAATGCAGGAGACGGGCCTCGATCTTTCCAAGAATGCAGCCTTCGACATGGGCTACCAGGGCATTGCCGGCGGCACGGACAAAATTAAGCTCAAGACAAGCGGAAACGTCGCCCGCGTCACGCGCGACATCTTCCGCGTAACCGGCGAAGGCGATCAGGTCGCAACGATCACCTGGACGGTCGAGCCCGGTGCGCACACGGCATAAGGCCGTCGCCCTGGCCGCCGCCGTCAGTATCCTAGCGTTTGGGCCAGCCATGGCCTTTGCCCAGCAAGAACAGGCGCAGGCCGCCACGCAGGTGACGGTCGACCTCTCGGAGCTCGACCGCGGCTGCCGCGAGGAACCGTTGGCTCAGACAGGCGACAGACGATGGCTCTTGGCAGCAGGCGCCACGGCAGCAGGCGCGGGAACCGCCGGCCTCGGTCTGCACATCAAACGCAGCCAGAAACGAAACACGGACAGGCCACACTAAATTAGCTAAGGAGACCCCATGGCATCGAAGAACCTTTTGCCCGTCGTCGCACTCTGCGGCGCGCTCGCAACCGGAACGCCTGTCGCCGCTTGGGCGACTCCCGTCATGGCAGACTCCTTACCAGCAGCCCTAAGCTCCGCACCAAATCCGTCGAGCGCCATTGCGTGCAAGCGTTTTTCGTTCGCACAGGCCGCAATCTCAACCTCGGGATGCCTTCGTCGTAATACGGACGGCTCGATAGTCGTGGATATCAATCGTTCGAACAAGGCAAACGGCTCCCAGGCGGGGTGCGCCGTCTGCACGTGGCGCTCGATTGTGCTCGATGCAGATGGCGATCCGTGCGATTTGGGGTTGCGCATCGATATCGCTTCGGTCGATGACTCGGCGAACGGAGCGAAGGTCGCCTTCGACGGTGCGTTTTTCGAGAAAGGAGGCGGTATATGTCTGGGCTGCGCCGCCGCGAATGCAGACGATGTGCAGCCCACCCTCTCATTCACGGCATCGCTGCGGCTGACCAAGGCGGGCACCGATGCCATCGCGGCGGGAGAAGCATCCCTGCTGTTCTACGCCGCCAGTACCGAAGACACAGACATTCATTTCGAGAAGCCGGCCGGATCGCTCAGCCTTACGCGCGGGACGGAGGCAGGCCCTATTGCGATCGATACCCACACGCTAGGCAGGCAACGCATTCTTGCCGACCCGGCGCTTCTCGAGATGGAGTGGAACGGATCCGGAGCCGTCGGGATTGTCCCCTCCGCGCTTGACGCCAAGACGCTCCCCTCAAACGACGAACCCATCAACGCAACCATACAAGAAGAGAGCACGGACAAAGAAGCAGGTGCGGGCGACACGCCGTCGCCGACAAACAGCGTCCCAGCTTCTTTCGAAGCACCGAATGAGCCCGCTACCGGTCCAAACGATCCCGAGCTCGCGGACAGTCTGAGGCTTGCTGATCCTCAGGAGATCGATGAAGGTAACTGCTGCGTGCTTGCCGCCCTCGACCACACAGAGGTCATCGATGCTGCAAACATCGAAGTTGCCGCCGCCAATCAGCCCGTCCGCAAGTCGGCCATCATCGCATTTCCCGAATCCATCGAAGTCGTCTATTTGCCATCGGGCGAGGTCGTGGCCCCAACGCTGCTCACCTTGTTGGGCGCCAAGAATACTCGAAACGAAATTAAAAAGGTCACGGTTGTCGACCCTGCAACCACCGCTAAACTGCGTCTATACGCCGTTGCCCCAGACGGAGGCAAGACCTTGGAATTCGATGGCGACACACTTCTAGCCTGGCGACGTCTGGACATTATGCAAGACGTCTCGTATCAGATCGAACTCGAAGGGTTTGATCGTGCCCGCGATGCCAATATCATCGCCGCGGCTATTGAATCCCCGCAGCGGCTTATGACACTGCGCTTTGACTACTACCCCTATGTCCCGACAACCACCTGAGGCTTAAATGCTGCGCATCATTCCTAATACCACTTATATAACGTATTAGATGAGTCGCGATGTGCCTCGCATTTCGTTCTGCTACGATTGCCACGTTGGCATCAATACAGGAGGGCTCATGCCGGGCTTGGGAACAATCATCAACGTTGCGCTTTTAGTTGCGGGCGGTCTTTTGGGATTAGCGGGCGGCCGCTTCATTACACCGCGCATCCAAGACACGCTCATGAAAGCATCGGGGCTGTGCGTCCTGTTTATCGGCCTGGGCGGCACCATGCAAAAGATGCTCATCATCGATGGAAAGGCGCTAGCGACCACCGGTACCACCATGCTCATCGTCTCATTTACGCTCGGTTCGCTCATCGGCGAGGCCATCAACTTGGAGGCCGCCATCGAGAACCTTGGCGAATGGCTCAAGCGCAAGACTGGCAGTGAGGGCGATAACGAGTTCACCAACGCTTTTGTCTCGACTTCACTCACCGTGTGCATCGGCGCCATGGCCATTGTGGGATCGATCCAGGACGGCCTGCTCGGCGACTGGTCAACGCTTGCCCTCAAGGGCGCACTGGACTGCATCATCGTCTGCACCATGACGGCCTCGCTTGGCCGCGGCTGCATCTTCTCCGCCCTGCCCGTCGCCGTGTTCCAGGGGACGATCACGTTGTTTGCCGGCGCGCTCTCCCCCATCATGACCACAGCAGCCCTCAACAGCCTTTCGCTCGTAGGCTCCATGCTCATCTTCTGCGTCGGCGTCAACCTCATCCGTCCTCAGACCTTCCGCACGGCCAATATGCTTCCCTCCGTCGTCATCGCCGTCATATACGCCCTCCTGTTCTAAATCTATCAACGCAGCGGTATCTCGAACATCTGTTTGATGCTGTGCTATGATATGAGGTCACCGTAGCTGCGTTCGAGAGGAGGAGCGGTGGCCGACCAGGACATCAAGATGCTCATCGAGCGCATTATGGCCGAGGCCCGGACCCATCAGTCCGCCCGCTTCTCAAACGAAACCTACGCAGACGAGCCGATTCTCAAAACCGGCCGACAGATGCAGAATTTCCTCCCCGACCAGTACCGTAAAATGCGCGAGATATCGCGCTGGCAGGATGACCCCAAGGGCGGTGCGGGCCGCTGGCTTTCGGAAGCCGAGCTTTTTTACCGCCAGGGCCTGCTGATGGCCGACTTTGAGGACGACTGTCACTACAACGGCACCTTTAAGTCGTACTTTCCCACCTACAACGCCATGAGCGACCGGCAACTGCGCGGCTACTTTACCTGGCGTGCCCAAGTGCGCCGCGGAACCGTCGAGGAAACGTCTACGTCCTTTGCCTTTCTGTATCTCTATGAGTTGATCTGCGGCATTGGCGTGGGCAACCCACTCGATGGATTCAACAAAATCAAGGCCTTTTGGGATGCCTATCGCTCCTTTGAGCCCGGCATCGACCGGTTTGCACGCGTATGGCTGCAAGACTACGCCGTTTTCCACGGGCTCGATCCCAAGCTACTTCGCGACTCTAAAACCGTCATGTTCGATAACGCCCTTATCGAGCTGCGGCGCTCGGCTCGAGACCTTGCACCTGCACCGGCGCCGTCGGACCTGGCCCCCAAGCGTCGTAAATCCTCTGAGCCGCTCCTCCCCCTTCCGCCCGACGAGGCGCGTGAGGAGCGACTCATGGCCGCCATCAACGCCCTCTCCACGTATAACCTCAATAACTCAAGACTCGATCGCAGTCACCATCGCGACCTGCGCCACGTGGCATGTGCCGTGTACGTCCGCATGGCGCGCTACTATGACACGCACCGAAAGACCGGTATCGTGGCGAGCTTGTTTGGGGAGGAGACGGCCATGCCCTACACCATGTTTGCCTCGGCCGTGTTCTTTGCGCCCAATCGCCACGAAGACTGCGAATACCGCTTGGACCCCATCCATATCTACCGTTGCCAAAACGGTTTTTGGGAATGCATGCGGATTCACGGCAGCAGGCAAAAGAGCAGCAAACTTGGCGAGATGATGCGCGCCTGCGACCAACGCCTACGCCTGGCCCTGGATCCCGCCCATCCCCTGAAAGAGGAGAAGGTCCCCAAATATCTGGCCAAGATTATCGATGACGAAATTGTGGCATGGCTTTCGTGGGATGCCGCCCACCAGCCCGTCAAGATCGATATCGACCTGAGCCAGCTGGGGCATATTCGCAGCGCCGCCGCGCAAACGCGCGAAGCGCTTTTGATCGATGAGGAGCGCGAGGACGATGTGTTCGAACAGATCGATACGGCGAACTCCGAGCAGCCAAAAGCCAAGCCCGTGTCCGATGTGATTGTCGAGCCGCTCGCAGCGCCCATGGGACAGGATGATGCCGACGAGCCGACCATATCCACCGAACAGTTTGGTGTCGTGGCGCCGCTTCTCGCGCCGACGTCCACGTCCGCAGCAACTGCCTCCGCTGACGCTGCGAACGAACTCGCGCCCGCTGCAGCCGCCTATCTGCGCGCACTGCTCGAGCAGAACACGACGCAAGCGGCGTCGGCGGTCCAGAGGTCGGGGCAGAGCGAGGATATGCTCGTCGATACCATCAACGAGGCGCTCTTTGACCTGGTGGGCGACACCGTAATTGAGTTTGGAGCTGCAGGACCGCAGATTATCGAGGACTACGAAGCAGACGTGAGAGGATACCTAGACCATGAGTGATACCGCATCCGCAGCACCCCGCGTGCCCAAGCGCGTCGCCGCCGTCATTCTCAACTCGCTCAAGGGCGGCGTTGTCCCGCGCATTGGCCTTCCCTACATCACCGTAGGACGCGAGGTCGAGATCCGCGCCCTGCTCACCGACCTAAGTCTCATCGCCGACGGCGGCGCAAGCTTCCGTTTCCTGGTCGGTCGCTATGGCGCCGGCAAGAGCTTTTTGCTCCAGACCATCCGAACGCATGCCATGGGCGAGGGCTTCGTGGTCGCCGATGCCGACCTTTCCCCTGAGCGCCGCCTACAGGGCGGCCAGGGCCAGGGCCTTGCCACCTACCGCGAGCTCATCCGCAATATTTCGACCAAGACGCGCCCCGAGGGCGGTGCGCTCAACCTTATTCTGGATCGCTGGGTCGCCTCGTGTGCCGACGTCGACGAGTCGGTCGTCAATGCCCAACTGGCCCCGCTCGAGGAGATGGTCCACGGCTTCGACTTCACCCGCATGCTCCGCCGCTATCGCATGGCCGCATCCGGGGGCGACGAAGAGACCATGAGCCGCGTGACCAAATGGATTCGCGGCGAATACCGCACCAAGAGCGAGGCACGCGCCGAGCTGGGCTCCTCGACCATCATCAGCGATGACGACTGGTACGACTACGTTAAGCTCATTGCGCGCTTTTTGGTTTGCAGTGGCTACAAAGGCATGCTGGTGCTCATCGACGAGCTCGTGAATCTGTATAAGATTCCCAACGCCATCACGCGCCAATACAACTACGAGAAGATCCTGACTATGTACAACGACACGCTCCAGGGCAAGGCGCAGTACCTGGGCATGATCATGGGCGGCACGCCAACCTCCATCGAAGACCGCCGCCGCGGCGTGTTCTCCTACGAGGCCCTGCGCAGCCGACTCGCTCAGGGCCGCTTTGCGCGCGAAGACCTTAAGGACATGCTCGCGCCCATCATCCGCCTGCAGCCACTCACCTACGAGGAGCTACTGGTGCTCATCGAAAAACTCATGCAGATCCATGCCGGCTACTTTGGCTGGACGCCCACGCTTGCCGAAAACGACTTGGTGGACTTTCTCAAGATTGAGTTCGGCCGCGTGGGAGCCGATACGCACTTGACGCCGCGTGAGGTTATCCGTGACTTTATCGAGCTGCTCGATATCCTGTGTCAGAACCCCGATGCAAATGTGGCCGAGCTGCTGCAAAGCGTCGGCGGCGACGCGCTGGCGCCGGCAGCCGCAACAGGCGACACCGGCACCGCAGGCGGCGACCGCAACTTCGCCGAGTTCACCATCTAACCTACCAAAAAGGGACAGGTTTATTTTGGCAGGTTTTATCTGGGCAAACGTTGAAGCAGTAATGCAGCAAGCCGTTGCCAGCCGCGTTGAGAGATTCGATGTTGAAAGGAGGCCCCGTGAACGCCTTTGACCGCTACGCCCCGTTTATCCAAGACTTCATCTACTCCCACGATTGGGAGAGCCTACGCTCTATCCAGGTTGCAGCAGCTGATGCCATCTTTAACACGCAAGATAATGTGCTCCTGACGGCATCCACGGCTTCCGGCAAAACCGAGGCAGCCTTCTTTCCCATCCTGACCGAGTTTTGGGAGAACCCGCCCGCAAGCGTGGGCGCCCTCTACATTGGCCCCCTCAAGGCGCTCATCAACGACCAATTCGTCCGCCTCAACGACCTGTGCGAAGAAGCCGATATCCCCGTCTGGCACTGGCATGGCGATGTCTCGCAATCACACAAGGCCAAACTCATCAAAAAACCGAGCGGCATCCTACAGATTACGCCCGAGTCGCTCGAGGCGCTCCTGATCCATAAGCACATGGCGATCCCGCGCATGTTTTGCGACCTGCGCTATGTGGTTATCGACGAAGTCCATTCGCTCATGCGCGGCGACCGCGGCGGGCAGACGCTCTGTCTTATCGAGCGCCTCTCGCGCATGGCAGGCGTGCAGCCCCGCCGCATTGGCCTTTCGGCCACCATCGGCGACCCCGAGCGCACGGGCGCCTTTCTCTCGCAGGGAACGGGGCGCGACTGCGTTATCCCCCGCTTTGAGGAACCGCGCCGCGTGTGGCGCATCTCCATGGAGCACTTCTACAACTCGGGCCCCCAGGCTCAGCAACGAGGATTCGTAGGCACAGGTCCACAAGAAGCCGAGGTGCTTGCTTGCGAGCGTATTGAGACGGCGGCGCCCGCGGCGCTGCCCGCATCCGGACAAGACATGTGCCACAGCGGACAGCTTACACAGGAAGAACACCGTCAACGTCGTGAGCAGGCGCGGGGCAAGGCCGCTCCCAAAGACCGTCGCACTTCCTCGGCCCCCGAGGGCGAAGTCGACATCCCACGTGCGACCGAGCAGGCGCTTCTCAACCCCACCGACACGGCACCCGACAACGTCGACCCCGGTATGGGCTATATCTTTGAGCATACGCGCGGCCGCAAGTGCCTGGTCTTTGCCAACTCGCGCGAGGAGGCAGAGGCCGTGTGCTCCATGCTGCGCAGCTACTGCGAGAGCCGGCACGAGCCCGACCGTTTTCTCATCCATCACGGCAATCTTTCGGCATCGCTACGCGAGACGGCCGAGGAGCTCATGCGCGACGAGGAGCAGACGCAGACAACCGTCACCACCTCTACGTTGGAGCTCGGTATCGATATCGGCCGCCTGGAGCGCGCCTTCCAGATTGACGCGCCGTTTACCGTTAGCTCCTTTTTGCAGCGCATGGGGCGCACGGGCCGTCGCGATCTTCCGCCCGAGATGTGGTTTGTCATGCGCGAGGAAGAGCCCGAGCCGCGCACGATGATGCCCGAAACCATTCCCTGGAAGCTCCTGCAGGGTATCGCGCTCGTACAACTCTATCGCGAGGAAAAGTGGGTCGAGCCACCCGAGCTCGATCGTCTCCCCTACAGCCTGCTCTATCACCAGACTATGTCGACCCTCGCCAGCACCGGCGAGCTCACGCCGGCCGAACTTGCCCAGCGCGTGCTCACGCTCAGCTATTTCCACCGTGTCTCGGCAGACGATTACCGCGTGCTGCTACGTCACCTCATTAAGATCGACCATATCCAGGTCACCGAAGGTGGCGGGCTCATCGTGGGTCTCGCGGGCGAGCGCATCATCAACAACTTTAAGTTCTACGCCGTGTTCCAGGAAAACGAGGAGTTTACCGTCCGGAGCGAATCGGCCGAGCTGGGCACGATCGTTAATCCGCCCCCGCCCGGTGAGCGCATCGCCATCGCCGGACACTGCTGGATTGTCGAGGAAGTGGACTGGAAGCGCCACACTGTCTTTGCCACGCAGGTCAAGGGCCGGGTGCCGGCCTGCTTTGGCGACTGCCCCGGCGACATTAACACGCATGTGCTCGAGCGCATGCGCAAGGCGCTCAACGAGCACGCGACATATCCGTACCTTATGGGTAACGCACGGGCCCGCTTGGCGCAGGCTCGTCATACGACCGAGATTTCGGGGGCGGGAACCAAGCCGCTCATTAACCTGGGCGGCGATACCTGGGTGCTCTTCCCCTGGCTGGGCAGCTACGCCTTTTTGGCGCTCGAGCGCATGCTCAAGATTAAATGTGCCGCGGAGCTTGGCCTTCGCGGGCTCGATCCGTCACGCCCGTACTTTATGCAGTTTAAGATGAAGGCCGATGAGGAGACGTTCTTTGAGGTGCTCGCCGCCGAGGCCGAGAAGGACTTCGATCCCATCGAGCTCGTCTATCCTGGCGAGGTGCCTTACTTTGACCGCTACGACGAGTTTGTTCCCGAAGAGCTCGTGCGCAAGGGCTTTGCCGAAGGCGTGCTCGACATCGAGGGTATGAAGCAGCGCGTTCTCGGCTGGCGCGACCACGCCTAAGACCAGTCTTTTTTGGGACGGGGAGACTTACTTGTCGTGGAGAGCGGTGCCAAGGAAGTCGGCGTCAAAAGGCACGGCTTCGGCAAAGGCGTAGTCCCCGTCGCTGGCGATGAGCAGGTAGTTTTCCTCGCCGCCAAACTCTGCATCGCCGCAAGGCACCACCCAAGCGTGATTGAACACCTCAAGCGCCGTGGCAACACAATCGCGCAGAAACGTCACGTCGCTCCCCTCGTTCTCGCTCACAACATTGGCAGCATAGATCCCCCCGGGGTTCAGGCTGCCCCGCACCAGGCGCAGCGCCTCAACGGTCGCCAGCTCGCGTACGGGCTCGGCACCGCCAAAGCAATCGCTCACGATCACGTCGTAGCGACGATGGCCCACGCTCGTCACGCCCAGATACGAACGCGCCTCAGCGGTAATCACCCGCAGGCGATCGCCCACCGTGCGCTCCAGCTCGTCAAGGTAGAACCAGCGACGTGCCAGACGCGTAATCTCTGCGTCATACTCGATGACGTCCATGCGCAAGCCCTCGTGCGACAACAGTGCAAACTTGGGATAGGCAAACCCGCCGCCGCCCAGCATGAGCAAACGGTCGATACCGTGACCATAGGCGTCATGCATTGCGCGCTCGGCCTCAAACACGTCGTCAAACGCACGATAGTACGCAAAGACGGGCTCTGCCCAACGCTCGCCAACGTAGCTTGCGCTTTGGTAGACTCCGCCTTGCACCAACACGCGAATCTCATCGCCGCCCTCATCGTGCACGCGTTTCACACGCGCCAACCCATTGCGGGTTCGCGCAACCTGCAGACAGGCAGCACGAACAGCGACAGCGGCCGCACCAAGCGCCGCGGCTCCCAGAGCAACGCCGGCAACGACGCCGGCAGAAACACTCGGCTTGTTCATCTAGAGCTCCTTTTGCAGATAGAGGCCATGGTCGCAAAAACCCAGGTGACGATAGTACTCGCGCGTACCGATCGCGCTGATCACGTTGATGTGCGTATACCCCGCATCCCGAGCAATCTGGCACGCACGCTCCACGAGCAGACGCCCCAGACCGTGATGCTGAGCCGCCTGGCCCTGATCGCCCACACGTGCCGCCATACCATAAACGTGCACCTCGCGAATCATCGCCTCCTCCGGCCCCGTCGGCAGCTCGTCCGCGTGCGCGGCAACAAACGAACGGTCGGGCAGCGACAGGCGCAAAAAGCCGGCGATCTTGCCTTCGGGCGTCACCCACTGCAAAAAGCGTTCACGCGTCACCGGCGTCTCGTACGTCACTTCTTCGTCAAGGGTCAACTCGCCCAGGTCGGCGCCCGCCGTGCTGATCTCGCGATAGCGAATCTCACGCACCGTCGCACCCTCGCCGCGCGCCGCCAAGCGGTTTTCGACAAGCTGACGCAGATTGGGCTTCTTGTTACCCACCATAATGTCGTCGGAACTAAAGTCGCGAATCATACGGCTAATGCGGCAGAACGCCGGCGTCACCACGATGTCGTCGGCCAACACATCGAGCAGCTCTTCCTCGGTATAAGGGCGCCATTCGCCACGCTCATAGCAGCCCACCAGACGCGAGCCCTCGATGAGCGCACACGGGTAGACCTTGACCTCGTCGGGCATAAAGGCGCCCTCGGTCATAAAGCGCTCGTAGTCGTGCTTGTCCCCCTCGGGCGTGGCGCCCAGCAAGTTGAGCATAAAATGCGCATGGATCTTAAAGCCAAACAGGCGCGCGAGCGAAAACGCCCGCTCGATCTGCGCCACCGAAATGCGGCGCTCGTTGATATCGAGCAGATGCTGGTCGAGGCTCTGGATACCCATCTGAATCTTGGTGCAGCCGAGGCGGCGGATAAGCGTAAGCGCCTGCGGCGTTACGGCATCGGGGCGCGTCTCGATAACGAGCCCCACCACGCGATGCTTCGCTGTCTCGTTGATGCGCTGCTGCCGCTCAAGCTCTTCCATCGTCGCCGTCTGCCACTCGGCGACCTCGCCCCACGGCGTGCCGGGGCCGTACAGACAACGCACTGCGCGGTTATAGCCGCCCACGGCAGCATCCACACGCCCCTGCTCGTCGGCAACGCCGGCAGCAAGCTCGACCTCGTCGGTCGTAATGCCCGCTGCCCGATAGCGCTCGCGACGCTCCGCCACCACCGCCGGCAGGGCATCGGCAGGAGCGTCATCGAGCAGGCGTCCCGCCTCGGCACGGCTGATGCCCGGACGCGCCAGCATGGGGTTGGCCGCCACGCCGGCCACGGCATCGTCATTGAGCGCACGGAAAAGCTCCGACATAAACCATGCCTGATACCCTTGCGGATAGTCGCTCCAGGTGCCGCCGAGCACGATGAGCTCAATCTTGTCGGTCGCATGACCCATCTGCGAAAGCGCCGTCAGACGAGCGCTCACCTGCAGATACGGATCGAAGCAGTTTTGCTCCGCACGGGCGCACGCCGGTTCAGCGTGCAGATAGCTCTTGGGCATGCGCAGGTCGTTGGGGCAAAACAGGCAATCGCCCGAGCACGGCCAGGGCTTGGTGATGACGGCAATGGTCGCCACGCCCGAAGCCGTGCGGCGCGGCTTCATGCGCAGCACCTGCAGCAGTTGACGCTCCAACTCGGCATCGACATTCCACGCAGCCCACCGAGCCGGCTCCTCACGTTTAACCCGCTGGTAGAACGGCAGCAGACGGCGCTTAGCCAGGTCGCGTTTGTCGGCGCCCTCGCGGCGCGCCTCGGCATGTATCAGTTTGACGAGCGCCTTGTCGTCCACGGTCTCGCCGCGGCGCAGAGCCTCGAGTATGTTCAAGATAATCTGTTCCATGCCCCCATTGTAAAGGCAAAGGCGCCGGAGTCCGTCACGGCTCCGGCGCCTCCATCAAACAGCGCGTCTAAGCATCTATGCTTGCGGACCAGCCCGCAGCCATCACTCCGGATCAAACGACATGTCGCCCGAACCGACCTCAAAACGATACGTAGCAGACTTATCGCCGTTATCGAATTCAAGATTCAAAATGGTCTCGCCGTCATAGCCAAGCGGAAGGAAATCGCTCTCGAAGTCGCCGCTGCCCAAGGTGAGGCTCGCCTTAAAGCCCGTCGAGTTCGGAACCGTCATCTCCACATCGCCCGAGCCCACACTCACGTCCATCGACTTCGCGGGGGCCTGGTAAAGCTCGAACGTCACATCACCCGAACCGACCTCAGCGCTGAGCGCATCAGTCACGCTGCCCGTAAACTCTACATCTCCCGCACCCAGGAAAAGATCGAAACCATCACAGATGACACCGGCAATCTGCAGATCGCCCGAGCCCACGTGCGCGTTGACTCCCTTCAGATGTTCGGCAACACGGCGCGGCAGCTCGACCGTAACTGAGCGATCGATTGCCTTACCGTCATCACTTCCAAACTGGGAAACCTTGAGCGTCGAGTCCTCGACGGATGCGATGTTTTGCGTCGCGGCCTTGGAGGCATCCATACCCTCGGCAACGCGCCCCCGCTCGATAACGCGAGTCTTGTTGCCATCAACAACCTTGACGTCCACCGAAGCCGCATTGATATCGAAATCGAGGTAGCGGAACTCATCGGCATCAAAAGTCGTGCTCGAAAGCTGCTGAGGCCGAGCGGAATAGTTGCCGCCATCCAAAAGATCGTCGTCGTCAAGCGCATCGTCCATACCAGACAAGCCGGATACAACATCGTCGAGATTCCACGGACCATCAAAATGAATCAATGTCCGCGAAATGCCAAAGACAAGCCCAATGATGAGCACAAACGCTCCGATGCCAACGCCCAAGCGTACCTTGGATTCATGTGAAAGCTTCATCATTCATCACCCTCTTTGGCAATCGGCTCAGCGGTAGTCGCGGTAGCCACGTCAGCATCAACCGAAGCGGAAACATTCTGAGCCCTAGCTGTCACCGGCGCCGGACCAACCTGGATATCCCCACGCGCCCAATCGCCATCGAGCGCACGTGCCACCCAGTGATAGATGGGGATCGTAAAGAAAATCAGCGCGGCAAAGGGGCCGGCACCAAACGGGAACATCAGCAAAAAGAACAGCAGCCAACACACAGCCCAATACGGGAACGACTGGAACGGGCCCTTCACCGGAGTCGAGCCAACCGCACCGCCACTCGTCGCCTGCGCCGTAGCGGCATTGGCGGCCTGCGCGCTCCAACTTGCCGCTTGCGCCGCCTTGGCCGCAGCGTCACTTGCCTGCGTTGCCGCCTCGGTAGCGCGTGCCGCCGCCTCGTGGGTGCGGGCACGCTCTGCCGCCTCGGCTTCGCGCTGACGGGCGCGGTCCTCGTTCTCAAACTCGATATCGTCTTCGATCTCATCGCTCGGATTGAGCAGCTCATCCAGACTCACACCATAGAGCTTGGCGAGCGAAATCAGGTTCTCGGTATCGGGCGAGCTCTCCGCACGCTCCCATTTACTGACCGCTTGGCGTGACAGTCCCAGCTTTCGCGCCAATCCTTCTTGGCTAAAGCCCTTGCTGCGGCGAAGGTCGGCGAGCCGCTGAGCAGTTTCTACATTCATGGTTCCTCCTATGCTTTTGCCAGCCGTGCCGCCGGACCGTTTTTGTTCTTAAGGCGCCTTGCACAGTTAAAAATCTATCCGCCACCGCCAAAATCATGCCACCTATTCTAGTGAGATTTTTGACAACCGGCGGTTGCGGGCACATATGAGCTGCGGAAATGTGTCCAAACAAAGCAATGACCCACAGCTCGGTTGTCCCCGTTGCGGCGTTAACGGTAGTATGGTCGTACTGTTTATTCCGCACCGCCATCGGAGGGAGTTCCGCGCCGTGAACCGCGATTTCGCCTCATCGCTCATCCAGCTCAACAACACGTTCTATCGCGAACACTCCGCCTCCTTTTCCGATACGCGGCAGGCCCCGTGGCCCGGCTGGGTGCGCACCATGGACATCGCGCTCGGGCAGCTCGAAGTCGCCACGATCGAGCATCCCGTCCGCGTCTTCGATCTTGCCTGCGGCAATATGCGATTCGAGAACTTTGCCGCCGGCGGCGCACTTGCCGCCAAGGGCGTCGATGGCGCAAACCCCTCGGCAGACGCCAGCTGCCCGTTTGAGTTCTATGGTGTTGACTCGTGTCAGGATTTGGCTATCGATGCGCACGGTCACGCCCTGCGCATTCCCAACCTGCACTTCCAGGAACTCGACGTGCTCGATGCCCTTATGAAGCTCAACCCCGCCGAGACACCCGACGTGCTTTTCGACGCCCCGCTCGCCGACATCTCGGTCTGCTTTGGATTTATGCACCACGTGCCGTCGTGCGAGTACCGCGTACGCGTGCTCGACGCTCTGGTGCGCCAGACGCGCCCAGGCGGCATCATCGCCATCAGCTTTTGGGAGTTTATGAACGACGAGCGCATGGCGCGCAAAGCCGTTCGCGCCGAGGCCCGCGCCGAGCTCACCCCGCCGTTTGAGGGTTACGATTCCGCGCAGTTTGAAGCCGGTGACCACCTCATTGGCTGGCAAAACGACCGCCACGCCTACCGCTATTGCCATCACTTTGACGATCAGCAGATCACCGACCTGGTGCGCGGTGTCCGCACGTTCTACAAGAGCGGCGAGGTCCCCGTGCGCGAGCTTGAGCGTTTCCATGCCGACGGTCGCAGCGGCGAGCTCAACCGCTATGTGATTCTCAAGCGCCTGTAGGTATCGGCGACTCGCCGCCGAGCCGCACCGCATCTTTCGGGCAAACCATGCCCACCCTTTTTCAACCCATTGACGGAACGCGCCTGCAATGTGTTCCATACGTATGACCAAGGAGCCTCATGGGAGCCGTCCACGTTCGCACACCTAAGAACTTTGTGCTCGAGGAGCGCCTGGAGCGCTACGCCAATGCGATTGAGACGAACCCCGAGTCTTATGCCGGGAATTGGCGCGAAGCCTGCGCGCCAGCCGGCGGCGCACCCTTCACCCGCCTTCATCTGGATCTGGGCTGCGGCAAAGGCACCTATCTGGTTGAGCAAGCTCGCCGCGAGCCAAACACGCTCTTTATCGGCATGGACCAGGAGCCCATCTGCATCGCCTATGCCGCACAGAAAATCTGCGAGCAGGGGCTGTCCAACGCACTCGTCCTGCCCCGAGGTGCCGCATCGCTGCCGCAGCTATTTGCCGCAGGCGAGCTCGATGCCATCACCATCAACTTTCCCACGCCGCAGCCCAAGGCCAAGTACGCCAAAAAGCGACTCGTCCATGTCGACCACCTAATGCTGTACCGTCCGCTCTTTTCAGCCGGTGCCACCGTCACACTGCGAACCGACAGTAAGCCATTGCGCGACTACGCCTTGGGGCAGTTTGCCGCGGCCGGCTACGATACACTTTGGGTAAGTGACGACGTTCGCCGCGACCATCCCGAGCATCCCGAGACCGAGTACGAGTGCCGCACGCGCGAAATGGGTGCCGTCGTCTATGGCATTTGCGCCACACCCGGCGCGCAGCCCACCGACGAACAGCTCACAGCGGGTCGCATGCAGGAGCAAAGTCTTGCCTGCTACCTGCCCGATAACCTCGATGAGCTCACCTATGTGCCTCTGGGCATGGAAGAAGCCGTCGAGAACTTTAGAAACCGCGCCCGCAAGGGCAAGAAGCGCTTACCGCAGGAGTCCTAGGGGCTTCTGATGGTCGCGGCATCGGCAGACAAGCGCAAATAAGCGCCAGCGAACGATCCTCAGACCTAAGTGAGTAGACTTTTTAGCAATAGCCAAGCACAACCCGCATAGCGAAAACTAAAACCGCAGGTAGAGCCCTTGCGCAAAAGCCATGTGCTCGCGATATTGCAAAAAGTCTACTCACTTAGCTGGCAACTGCACCAAACGGCTGGGCAGAACGCCCATTTCCTGCATTTTCTTTCGCGCTGGCGCCCCGCACCGCCGCTACGCCATAATGGATGGCGGACAAACGGCGAGAGAAAGTACCCCCACATGGCACAGACCACGATAGATACCGCCGCCAGCACCGTCTCTGGCGCCGGCGCCGCCAGCTCATTCTCGGGCGGCACGGGAACCGAAGCCGAGTTCGGCTCGCTCGGTGCGCTCTCCCCCACCTGGTGGGAGCCCGAGGACGGCAGCGAGCCCGAACCGTGGCTCACGCCCGATCAGGCCTTCGAACGCTTCTTTGAATGGACGAGCGACCGCGGCATTGAGCTGTGGGATCACCAAGAAGAGGCCCTCATGGACCTGGCAGCCGGCAATCACGTCATTTTGGGCACGCCGACCGGATCGGGTAAATCGCTCGTCGCACTGGGCATGCTCTTTATGGGCATGGCGCAGGGCAAGCGCTGCTATTACACGGCCCCTATCAAGGCCTTGGTCAGCGAAAAATTCTTCGACCTGGTGCAGGTGCTCGGCCGCGACAACGTCGGCATGATCACCGGCGACACGCATATCAACACCAAGGCGCCTGTCATTTGCTGCACGGCCGAAATCCTTGCCAACGATGCCCTGCGTGAAGGCGAGGACGCCGACGTGGGCTGCGTGGCCATGGACGAGTTCCACTACTTTGCCGACCCCGACCGCGGCTGGGCCTGGCAGGTGCCGCTGCTCACCCTGCCCCACACGCAGTTTATGCTCATGAGCGCCACGCTCGGCGATGTCACCGCCATCGCCGCCTCACTCGAGGAGCACACCGGCGCCACCTGCGACCTGGTCGTCGATGCCCCGCGTCCTGTGCCGCTGAACTACGACTATGTGACGACCTCCCTCGAGGGCACGGTCGAGCTCGTCATGCGCCGTGGCGAGGCCCCGCTCTATATCGTGCACTTTAGCCAGGATGCCGCACTTGCGACGGCACAGTCGCTCGCCAATTTTGGCATCGCCAGCAAGGAGCAGCGCGAGGCTATTAAAGAGGCCGCCAAAGGTACGAGCTTCTCCACGGCCTTTGGCAAGATTCTCAAGCGCTTGCTCGGATGCGGCGTCGGCGTGCACCATGCCGGCATGTTGCCGCGCTACCGTCTGCTGGTCGAGCGCCTGGCGCAACAGGGCCTGCTGCCCGTTATCTGCGGCACCGATACGCTCGGCGTCGGCATCAACGTGCCCATCCACACCGTGGTGCTCACCGCGCTCACCAAGTTCGACGGCTACAAGATGCGTCGCCTGCGCGCCCGCGAGTTCCACCAGATTGCCGGTCGCGCCGGCCGCTCGGGCTTCGACACCGAGGGCATGGTGATTGCCGAGGCGCCCGAGCACGAGATCGAGAACGCCAAGCTTATGGCCAAGGCGGGCGACGACCCCAAAAAGCTCCGTAAGATTAAAAAGAAAAAGGCCCCCGAGGGCTTTGTCTCCTGGAACAAGCAGACCTTTGAGCGCCTGATCGAGACGCAGCCCGAGACACTCAAGCCGCGCCTGCGCATCACGCACTCCATGGTGATTAGCGTGGTCGAGCAGGGCGGCGATGCCCGCGCCCGCGTACATGACCTCATCGAGACAAGCCTGCAGACCCCCGAGGAAAAGGCCAAGCTCGAGGTTCGCGCCGATGAGATCTTCGCCACGCTCATCGATTCCGGCGTCGTCGTGCGCACCGAGGTGCCGCCCGCACCCGACGCTCCGGCTGACGCCGCGCCGGACATCGACTACGCGCTGACGGTCGATCTGCCCGAGGACTTCGCGCTCGACCAGCCGCTCTCGCCGTTTTTGCTTGCCGCACTGGAGCTGCTCGACCCCGAGAGCGAGACCTATACCATGGATCTGATCTCGATGGTCGAGGCCACGCTCGAAGATCCCAAACAGGTGCTGCGCGCGCAGGAGCGCGCCGCGCGCGACCGCGCTATGGCCGAGATGAAGGCCGACGGTGTCGAATACGAGGAGCGTCTGGAGCGCATTCAGGACGTCACATACGAAAAGCCGCTCGAGGACCTGCTCGATGCCGCCTTTGACAAGTACTGCCAGGAAGTGCCCTGGGCAAACGACTACCAGCTCTCGCCCAAGAGCGTCCTGCGCGATATGCTGGAGAGCGCGAGCGACTTTAAGGGCTATATCCAAAAGCTGGGCATCGCGCGTTCCGAGGGCATCCTCTTGCGCTACCTGGCAGAGGCCTACCGTTCGCTCGACCGCACCGTGCCCATCGAGAAGCGCGACGAGCGCCTGCGCGACATTATCTCGTGGTTGGGCTTTGTGGTGCGCTCGGTGGACTCGAGCCTGGTGGACGAGTGGGAGAACGCCGGCAACCCGGCCGCACTCGACGCCGCGCCGCCGCAGGGCATCGACGAGGTCGTGGCGGACCGCCGCGGCTGCACGCTGCTGGTGCGCAACGCGCTCTTCCGCCGCGTGACCCTTGCCGCCCGCGAGCATGTGCGCGACCTGGGCGAACTCGACGACGACTGGGGCATGAGCGAGATCCGCTGGCAAAAAGCACTCGACGCTTACCACGAGCAGCACGAGGAGATTCTCACCGACGGCGACGCGCGCTCCTCTGCTATGTTCTCGATCGACGAGTCCGACGAGAAGGCGCTCCACGTGTGGCACGTGCACCAGATTTTTGCCGACGAGGACGGCGACCACGACTTTGGCATCATGGGCGATGTCGATCTGGACGCCACGCAAGACGGTGGCGAGGTCATCTTCAAGAACTACCGCGTCGGTTTTATCGAGGATTTGCTCGAGGATTAGCCAAGCATATTGGGACGAAACGAAGCGGGGCTGTTGGCAACATCGCCAGCAGCCCCGCTTTTTCACTATCCGCTATGCCTTACTCGGCATCCTCGACCTCATACGAATCCGCCTCGGCTGGCTCCTCGTTTGTCTCTGGCGCAGCCTCGCGCGCCTCGTCAAACGCTGCCTTCATGGTCTTGTTGCCCCATGTGAGCTTGCGAATGGTAAGCTCATCGGCCTTGTTGTGGGCCAAGCGTAGGTTCTCGGTGCTGCGGCGCAAGTCGTCCTTGGTCTTCTCGAGCTGCTTAATGGCGGCATCGATCTCCTTGATTGCCGACTCGAATTGCTTGCTCGCCAGGTTGTAGTTGCGCGAGAAGCCATCCTTGAACTTCTCCATCTTGGCTTCGAAGTTCGTGACATCGATATTCTGCTGTTTGTACTCCGCCAGTTCCTGCTTATAGCGAAGCGAACCCATAGCGGCGTTGCGAAGGAGCGTAATCATGGGGATGAAGAACTGCGGGCGGATCACGTACATCTTCTCATAGCGGTAACTCACGTCGACGATACCCGCGTTATAGAGGTCACTCTCGGGCTCCAGCAGGGTGCAGAGCACCGCATACTCGCAGCCTTTCTGGCGGCGATCGTGATCGAGTTTCTTAAAGAAATCCTCGTTCTTGTGTTTGGTCGCGGTCTCGTCGTTCTCGTTTTTCATCTCGAACATGATCGAAATGATCTCGTTGCCGCTCGCGTCGCACTCGCGGAAGATAAAGTCGCCCTTGGTGCCCTCGGACGCATCGTTATCTTTCTCGAAGTACGCGTTGGGAAACGCCGTCATGCGCAGACGATTAAACTCGGTCTCGCAGTGCTGCTCGAGCGACTCGCCCACCATCTTGGTGGACAGGCGGACCTTCATGTCCTTAAGGCGCTCAATCTCTTCATCCTTGTAGCGAATCAGTTCCTCGTTCGCGCGCTTGGTCTGCGCAAGTTCGAGCTCGTGTGCCGCCTTGGCCTGCTCCTCGCGTGAATCGCGCACCGCCAGCTCACTCGTGAGCTTGGCGCGGGCCTCGTCACGCTCACGCTCCGCCGCGGCGACCGCCTCCGATAGGTTCATCTTGGCCGTCAGTTCCTGTTCGCGCAGCTGAGCACGCAGACCCTCGGCCTCCTGCTCGGACTGAGCCTTTGCGACGGAAAACTTCTCCTGAACCTTCGCGCGATAGTCAGCAAGCGTACGTTCGGCCTCGCTGCGAGCGGCCTCGAGCTCACGCTGCGATTCGGCCGCAGCAGCAGCAAGCGCCATCTCCTGGGCCTTGTCCGCCGCGGCGAGCCTGGCTTGCAGCTCGGCAATCTGGGCATCACGTGCGGACAGGTCGTTTTGAGCAGCATTGCGTGCCGCTGCCTCGGCAAGCTTGGCTTCATCATCTTTGCGCCCCAACTGCGCACGCAGGTTGTCGATCTCGCGCTGCAGTTCGGCATTCTCCTTTTGAGCATCGGCGCGGGCCTCAACCGCCGCGCGCTGGCTTGCACTCTCGCGCTCTGCAGTAGCGCCTTCGAGCTTGGCGCGCAGCTCGGCAAGCTCGGCATCGCGCTTGGCGACTTCTTGCGCCAGCTGTTGAGCCGCAGCGTTCTTCTGCTCTACGAGCTCAGCGTCGCGCTGAGACTCTGCCTTTTGCAAGGCAGCCGTCGAACGCGAACGCTCAAGCTCCAGCGCCTGCTCGCCCTCGCGCTGGACCGCCTTCACACGCTCATCAAGATCGCGCGAGAACTCGGCATCGCGCACCTGTTTGACGATATCTGCATAGCCGGACGCATCGCCCTTAAACACTTCGCCGCAATGCGGGCACTTGATCTCGTTCATGGCAGCTCCTCGATGGACGCAAATTTCAACCGCCTACACTCTACCGCGCTGCACGGACAAAAAAGGCGCCGCTGCCATAATGGCAACGGCGCCAGAACCATCACGAAGGTGGCTGCCCCCTTTGCGGTAGCTCGTGTCGTGGTTCGAGAATTACAGTCCAAAAAAGCCGAGGATCTGATCACGGCTTACGGGCTTGTAGTCGTTGGCATCGAGGCCGACATCGTAGCGAAAAATGGGGCGCTCGCGATCGCGGTTGCGTGCGTTGGTGCGGTCACCCCTGCTATGGATATGTCCGTGCAGCATGATGGCGCCGCGCGCCTTGCCATTCCAGCTGAGCATGGGGTAATGGCTCATCACCAGGCGATGACCCTTAGCGTAACCGGGAGCGACCTCCAGATAATCGCGCACCTCATCCCAAATCTGCGGTGCGTTCGGATCTTCCCAATCGCCGTCATGGTTACCGCGGATGAGCGTCACGTTCTTGCATTCGATACGCTCGCGCAGGTGCACGGCATCCGCTAGGGGCAAACGATAGGTAAAGTCTCCCAGGATGTAGAGACGGTCATCCGCAGCCACGCACTCATTGATGGCATCGATGACCTTGCGATTCATCTCCTCGACCGAGCCAAACGGCCGGTCCATGTCGTGCAAGATATTCGTATCGCCCAGGTGCAGGTCGGCGGTAAACCACATCATCGTCTCTGTCCCCATTTCGCAACGCGTCAAACTCGTGCTAAGTATACAGACACAGCGATGCGTCGGTTAGCCAAAGAGCCCGCCGAACAGACCTCGGCGGTGTTTGTCTTTCTTTTTCGACGCGTCACCCTGGGCGTTCTTGTCCTGCCGCTTCTTCCGGTCCTGCTCTAGCTCATCATCGTCGAGCAGCATATCCCACTCAAACGGGTCGTCCGTCAGATCGAACAGGCCATCGCCATCAAACATGACCGCCTCCATTGCCGATTAGCGAGCATCCACCACATAGAGTCCAACGCGCACCTGATGCCACGGGCTGCGCTCGGGGGCAACCTGTTGCACACGGGCCTCAAATACGTACCCATGGCCGTAATACATCATCAAGGACAGCGGGCCGGCCTCGTTTCCCGGAACATAGCCGAGCTTGGTGTTGCCGTAGTAGATCGCAACCGCCTCGGGATCATGGGGATTATCGCGCTCGGCACACAGCGTCAGCTTATCGCCCGCTTTAAGATCGCCCAAGACCAAGGCGCCATCGGCATACTGAAATCCTGCAATATGAAACGACAAAAGAGCACGTGAAGGCTCGTACATGGCAGCTCCTCTACCGGCCGGAATACCCGGCGTTTAACCTTATTGAGAAGTCTACGGGCCCGTGCGGACACAAATTCATCCTGTCTGCGTCTTTCAATCGTTTGCCGCAACGCTTGCGCGACGGAACGCTTGCAGATAAGATAGGAACACGGATGGCACCCGTGGCAGCGGGTCTTGCCAACTCCGATACACGTTTTCATTGTGAGAAGTGGCCGTCTTCGCTTACGCGGGGGCGGCCACTTTGTTTATCCCTATGTCATCTGATTCTAATGCACAAACATGCGCACGAACTTGTGCTTCCAGCTTGCGTAAGGGGCATAGCGGAACGGCACGTCCAGCCACGTTGCCTTGTTCACGATGCTCTTCTTGTGGCTAAACGTATCGAAGCTCTCGCGGCCATGGTACTGGCCCATACCGCTCGCGCCCATGCCGCCAAAGCCCATATGGCTCGTAGCCAGATGCATGATCGTGTCGTTGACGCAGCCGCCGCCAAAGGACACATGGCGCACAAAGCGCTCCTGAACTGCGCGCTCCTGGCTAAAGATATATAAGGCCAGCGGTGTCGGACGATCCGTAATAAACGTCTCGGCCTCGTCTAAGCTCTCAAACGTCAGCACCGGCAAGATGGGACCGAAGATTTCTTCCTGCATCACGGCGTCATCGGGGGACACGCCGTCTAGGATCGTCGGCTCAATCTTGAGCGACGACTCGCGCGCCGTGCCTCCCAGCACAACCTTGTCGGGATCGATCAGCCCGCGCACGCGCGCAAAATGCTTGGCGTTGACGATGTGGCCGTAATCCTCGTTGTCGAGCGGATGCTCGCCAAACATGCGGCGGACCTCCTCCTTGATGAGGCCCAACAGCTCATCGTGCACGTGCACGTCGACCAGCAGATAGTCGGGCGCTACACAGGTCTGGCCCACGTTGAGCCATTTACCAAAGGCGATGCGCCGTGCCGCGACCTTCAAGTTTGCCGTCGCATCCACAATGCAGGGACTCTTTCCGCCCAGCTCAAGCGTCACGGGCGTCAGGTTTTTACTTGCCCGCTCCATGACGAGTTTGCCGACCGGAACGCTGCCGGTAAAGAAGATCTTGTCCCAGCACTCATCGAGCAGCGCTTCGTTCTCGGCGCGCCCGCCCTCGATAACCGTCACTAGGCGCGGATCAAACGTCTCTTCGCAGATTTGCTTGAGCACCGCGCTCGAAGCCGGCGCATAGGCACTCGGCTTGATGACCACGGTGTTACCCGCAGCGAGCGCGCCGGCGAGCGGCTCGAGCGTCAACAAAAACGGATAATTCCATGGAGCCATGATGAGCGTGACGCCATAGGGCACGGCTTGCGTCTTGCACACGCTAATAGCATTGGCGAGGTCGCAGGGGCGCAGGCGCGGACGACTCCATCGAGCCACATGCGCAATCTGATGACGAATCTCGGAAAGCGAGGTGCCGATCTCGCACATATAGGCCTCGTCATGCGACTTTCCCAAATCGGTCTTGAGCGCATGGGCAATATCGGCCTCGTGGGCCCGTAACGCATCGCGTAAACTCACGAGCGCACGACGTCGAGCATCGACATCAAACGTGGCGTGCGTCTTAAAGTAGGCGCGCTGATCGCCGACGATGCGCGCAATTTCCTCGGTGTTCATGGCACCCTCCTAGTTCTCGCCCTCAAACATACCACCTGCAACGACCTCGTACATATGCTCGAGCTCCAAACGGTCCATCAAAAGCGGAACGGGGTACAGCGGATTGGCCTCGGCATCGGCATGGGCCGCCATTTGCGGAATATCGGAGCGGCGAATGCCCGTCACATATTTGGGAATGCCCAAGGCGGCATTCATGCGGTCGACCCAATCGATAAAGGCCTCGGCCGCCAGGCTGTCCTGCGCGTTAGCCGGCGCAATGCCTGCCATGCGAGCAAGATCGGCAAGCTTGGGGGCGGCGGCGTCACCATAAGCGCGAAGCATATGCGGCAGGATGATAGCGTTGGCCAAGCCGTGCAGAATCCCGTAACGCCCACCCAAGCTGTGTGCGATGGCGTGAACGTATCCAACATAGGAGCGCGTAAAGGCAACACCCGCCTTATACGCCGCCGAAAGCATATTGCGACGCGCACGCATGTTATCGCCATGCTCATAGGCCTCGAGCAAATTGTCATGGATGAGCTGGACCGCCTGTCGCGCCATCTTACGCGTATAGGGCGTGGTGCTTCGCCCGATAAAGGCCTCAACGGCATGCGTCAGGGCGTCCATGCCCGTCTGCCCCGTAATGGAAGCGGGCAGGCCGCACGTAAACTCGGGGTCGTGCACCGCGAAGCGCGGGATAAGCACAAAGTCGTTAATGGGGTACTTGTAGTGCGTCTCGTCATCGGTAATTACCGCCGCAAGTGTGACCTCGCTTCCCGTGCCTGCCGTGGTGGGGACGGCGATGAGCAGCGGCAGGCGACGATGAATCCGCAGCAGGCCGCGCATCTTGTTGATGGGCTTGTTTGGCTGCGCAATGCGTGCGCCCACGCCCTTGGCGCAGTCCATGGCTGATCCTCCGCCAAAGCCGATAATGGCCCGGCAGGCGCTCTCTCGGTACAGGAACGCCGCTTCCTCCACGTTTGAGACCGTGGGGTTCGCACGCGTTTCGGCATAGATCGTAACGCCAATCCCCCTGGATGCGAGCGCCGTCTCGAGCGGTGCCGTGAGCCCCAGACGGACAATGCCGGGATCCGTCACGATAAGGACCTTCTGGATCGAGCGCTTTTGAAGCACCGCGGGCACATCCTCGGCATGCTCTAAAATGCGCGGCTCGGTATAGGGCAGGATTGGCAATGCAATGCGAAAAACCGTCTGATATGTTCGGCACCAGGCACGACGGGCTAGATGCATAAAGGAAACTCCTTCATTTGTTGATAGGTCAACATTTGCTCGCCCGATTGTACTCAGCGGCGTCCGTATATGACTTGCAAACCGTTAATCAATCAACATCTTCACATCTCAAAATTATTTTATTAAAAATCATTCCTAATAGGCTTCACATTCGGTCGCATTTATGGATAATAGAACTCGTCAAGACGCACGTCCGGAGAGGGCCCTTACGGGACCGGACGAGCGCTCCATCGCCATCGATCGAAAGGATCGAATCATGAAGTTTGTTTGCCCCGTTTGCGGTTATGTGGAAGAGTTCGACGGCGACCAGCTGCCCGAGGATTTCAAGTGCCCCCAGTGCGGCGTTCCCGGTTCTCGTTTCCTGAAGCAGGAGGAGGGCCAGCTCGAGTGGGCTGCCGAGCACGTTGTGGGCGTCGCCAAGATGGAGGGCGTCTCCGAGGATATCGTTGCCGACCTGCGCGCCAACTTTGAGGGCGAGTGCTCCGAGGTCGGTATGTACCTGGCCATGGCTCGCGTTGCTCATCGCGAGGGTTATCCCGAGATCGGCCTGTACTGGGAGAAGGCCGCCCACGAGGAGGCCGAGCACGCCGCCAAGTTCGCCGAGCTCCTGGGCGAGGTCGTGACCGACTCCACCAAGAAGAACCTCGAGATGCGCGTTGAGGCCGAGAACGGCGCCACCGCCGGCAAGACCGATCTTGCCAAGCGCGCCAAGGCCGCTGGCCTCGATGCCATCCACGACACCGTGCACGAGATGGCTCGCGACGAGGCTCGCCACGGCAAGGCTTTCGCCGGTCTGCTCAAGCGCTACTTTGGCTAAGCCAACCGCCTGAAACATAACCTCTAGCTTCATAAGGCCCGAACCGCATGGTTCGGGCCTTTTTCGTGGGCTTATTGCAGCTGTTCTTGAAGAACGATGAGCGAGTGAGGGCTCAGGTCGTCGTATTGAATGAGAACGCGAGACGGCGCATTCTTAGTCAACGCCCGATCGGACGCCCATAGGCAATCGTCGATATCGATATAGGAAATACGGGCGTCAGCGAGAGCCTTCGCAAAGCTCTCCCCCGCATTATCCTTGGTCAGGACGACGGTGCAGTAAAGACCCGCGTCTGCGTACTCGATCGAGACCTCCCCCGCCGGAAATGCCTTCCGTACAAGCGCCGCCAGGCCATCGCGCGCCTCGCGAGCACGAACGCGCACGCGGTTCACATGCCGCTCGTAATCACCCGATTCCAGCAAACGCGCCAAAGCGACCTGGTCAACAGAACTCACCGACGAGGCGTAAAAGCCAAGGTTGCGCCTAAACCGTTCCATCAGCTCATCGGGCAGGACCATATACGCCAAACGCAGGGCCGACGACAGACTTTTTGAAAAGGTGTTGGTGTAGATGACCGATTGGGCGGCATCGATCGACGCAAGCGCGGGAATCGGCTTACCGGCAAGGCGAAACTCGCAATCAAAGTCATCTTCGATGAGATACCGGTCCGGCTGCTCGGCGGCCCAGCCCAGCAGGGCATAGCGACGCGCAATGCTCGTCACAAGGCCGGTCGGATACTGATGGGACGGCATCAGGTGAAGGACATCCGCCCCGGTTTTCTGCAGAGCGCTCAAGTCCACGCCCTCACCGTCCAACGGGATATGCCGCACTTCGCAACCCATGGCCTGATAGATGCGCGTCAGGCGCAAATAGCCCGGATCCTCAACGGCATACACCTTGTCCGCGCCAAGCAGCTGAACCAACATGGTATCGAGCAACTGGGCGCCCGCACCGATAACGATGTTGTTGGGATCGACATTCATACCCCTTGTCCCGCGCAGATGGTGCGCAATCGCACGTCGCAGCCGAGCGGTGCCCTGCGCCGGCGCGGGCGAAAAGATTTCGCGCTCGTCTTCGGACGTCAGTGTCGCCCGCAGCGCGCTTTGCCAAAGCCGCGCCGCCTCCAAAGCGGAAGGAGAAAGAGCCTCGAACTGCTCGGTCTGTCCGTCGGAATCATGCGCGCTGGGGCCAACAGAGACAGCATCTCGGTCGATATCCCCCGCGGCCAAAGACAAAACCGGTGCATCGGGAAGCTCGCACGCGTAGTAACCACGCCGCGGCTTTGAGCAAATATAACCCTCGGCAAGCAACTGGCTATATGCATTCTCGATGGTAATGACACTGATTCCCAGATGACTCGCAAAGGCGCGCTTGGACGGCAGATGCTCCCCCGTCGCAATACGTCCAGCTACGATATCATCTCGAATTTGCTGGTAAATATACTCATAGAGCGATGCTTCGCCGCGGTTTTCCAAATTATAGTCAAGCATGAGTTTGTCACCTGACCTTATCGAGTCATTCAATCTGGTATTAGTCTGACCTTGTTATTATCCCGAAAACTGAGCATTTCGCCATGCCCAGCTCCCCGATAGGATATTCCGTCAAGCAATGCACATGCCAACCAAGGGAGCAACCATGGCAGAACAGACCAGCAAGGCCGATCGCGTTAAACTCAACCGCGAGCTCGCGCAGATGCTCAAGGGCGGCGTCATCATGGACGTCACCACGCCCGAGCAGGCACGCATCGCCGAAGAGGCGGGCGCCTGTGCCGTCATGGCACTCGAGCGCATTCCAGCCGACATCCGCGCCGCCGGCGGCGTGTCGCGCATGAGTGACCCCAAGATGATCAAGGGCATTCAAGAGGCCGTCTCCATCCCTGTCATGGCCAAGTGCCGCATCGGCCACATTGTTGAGGCGCAGATCCTGCAGGCCATCGAGATCGACTACATCGATGAGTCCGAGGTTCTCTCCCCCGCCGACGATGTCTACCACATCGACAAGACCCAGTTTGACGTCCCGTTTGTCTGCGGTGCCCGTGACCTGGGCGAGGCGCTGCGCCGCGTCGCCGAGGGCGCCACGATGATCCGCACCAAGGGCGAGCCGGGCACGGGCGACGTGGTCCAGGCCGTGCGCCATATGCGCAAGATCCAAAAGCAGATCCGCGACGTTGTTGCCCTGCGTGACGACGAGCTCTTTGAGGCAGCCAAGCAACTGCAGGTGCCGGTCGAGCTGGTCCGCGAGGTCCATGCCACGGGCAAGCTCCCCGTCGTGAACTTTGCCGCCGGCGGCGTAGCGACCCCCGCCGACGCCGCGCTGATGATGCAGCTGGGCGCCGAAGGTGTCTTTGTCGGCTCGGGCATCTTTAAGAGCGGCGACCCCGCCAAGCGCGCAGCCGCCATTGTCAAGGCCGTGGCAAACTTCACCGACGCCAAACTCATCGCCGAGCTTTCGGAGGACCTGGGCGAGGCCATGGTCGGCATCAACGCCGACGAGATCGAGATCATCATGGAGGAGCGCGGGCGCTAGTCCAACAGAAAGGATCGCACATGAGCGATTACGCAGACCAGACGGTCGCCGTGCTGGCGGTCCAAGGTGCTTTTGCCGAGCACGAGGCAAGCCTGTCCGAGCTGGGCGCACGTTGTATTGAGCTGAGGCAGGCGGCTGATTTGAAGCAGGACTTTGACCGTCTGGTACTTCCCGGCGGCGAGTCTACCGTTCAAGGGAAGCTGCTTGATGAGTTGGGCATGCTCGAGGAGCTTCGTGCCCGCATCGCTAAAGGCATGCCCGTCCTGGGCACCTGCGCCGGCCTGATTCTGCTGGCTCACGACCTTGCCGCCCATGACGATAAGGGGACGCCGCGTTTGGCAACCATGGATGTACTTGTCGAGCGCAATGCCTACGGCAGGCAGCTCGGCAGTTTTCGAACCAAGGGGCAGGTAGCCGGCATCGACGGTGAAGTGCCGCTGACGTTTATCCGCGCGCCCCGCATCGTCGAGGTCCACGGCGACGCCAAGGCCTTAGCGAAAGTCGACGGGCGCATCGTCGCCGCCCGCCAAGGCAACCAGCTCGGCGTAACCTTCCACCCCGAACTCGACGAAGACACCCGCCTCCACGAACTGCTCCTACAAATGTAGGAAGAACAGAAACGAGAGTGGATAATCCCCCACCTTGAGCATGAATATGGGCTCATACCAGGAGATTATCCACTCTCATACTATGTAGTCGTTGGGGACGTTCTTAAACGACTAGTCAAACAAGAACGTCCCCAAAGGGTCACTATAATAAGGATAGAAAGGTCGTGAAAATACAAAACAGGAGGTTACACACATGAGGAAGCAGGAGCAAAAGGGTAAAATCACAGCATTGTACGAAAGGTTATCTCACGACGATGGGCGGTCTGACGAGAGCGTGTCCGTAGAAAATCAAAAGCGCATCCTGGAGGACTACGCCCGAAAAAATGGCTTCACTAATGTCCGCCACTTCACCGATGACGGGGTGCGGGGAACGACCTTCAAGCGGCCCGGCCTGGACGCTATGGTGGACGAGATACGGGCCGGAAATGTGGCTACCGTCATTGTCAAAGACCAGAGCAGAATAGGCCGTGACGTGGTGGAGGTCGGCTTGCTCAAACGCACCTTTGACGAGTACAACGTCCGCTTTATCGCCGCCAATGACAACCTGGACACCGCCAATGGATTTGATATTATGTCCATCTTCCGGGATGTGATAAATGAGTGGTACGTTGCTGACACCAGCCGCAAAATCAAGACCGTTTTCAAGTCCAGAATGGAAAAGGGCCTGCGCTGTTCGGGGGCCGTCCCCTATGGCTATCTCGCCTCAAAAGAAGAAAAGGGCGAGTGGGTGATCGACGAGGAAGCTGCCGCCGTTGTGCGCCGCATCTTTCAGATGGTCATGGACGGTCAGAGCGTCAACGGCATCGCCCGAACGCTGCGGGCCGAGCAAATCCCCATCCCTTCCGAACACTGGAAGCGTATCGGCTGTCCTGTTCGAGCCAACAGCTACCGCGACCCCTACGCATGGTCTGCCACCACCCTGGGTTATATTCTTAAAAGGCCGGAGTACCTGGGGCGCAAGGTGCTGGGCAAGACTGTCTGTGAGAACTACAAGACTAAAAGCACCCGCAGGACAATGCCAGAGGAACAATTTGTATTTGAGGGAGCCGTCCCCGCCATCATTGACGAAGAAACGTGGCACAATGTTCAGCGTTTGCGGGAAACCAAGCGCCGGACACCCAAGCGGAGTAATGCCCCTAACCGTTTAACCGGACTGCTCTACTGTGCCGACTGCGGCGCAAAGCTGACCCACCACAACAGTCTTGTCCAAGGCAAGTACATTGACGATGCTTTCACCTGTTCCAGATACCGGGCACCTATGGAGGATTGCACCATTCACTATGTTGCCACGCAAAAGCTGGAAGCGGCGATCCTCTCCGCCATCCAGCGGATAAGCTGGTATGTCCGCAACAACGAGCAGGAGTTTGTTCAGCGGGTTCGAAAGGCATCCAGTCTGCGCCAGGAGGAAGCAGTCAAGGATTGCCGGAAACAGATTGTCCAGGCGAAGAAGCGCCACGCCGAACTGGACGGACTGGTGAAGAAGCTGTACGAGGCCAACGCCACGGGCAAGCTGCCGGATAAGCATTTCAGCCGTCTCCTTGCCGAGTATGACGAGGAACAGACCGGGCTGGAAGCCGCTATCGCACAATGGCAGGAAGCAATCGAGAGCTGGAACGCCGACAGGCTGAAAACAGATAAGTTTATCGAGCTTGTGAGCCGCTACACCGACTTTTCCGAATTGACAACGCCCATGCTCAACGAGTTTATCGAGAAAGTGGTTGTCCATGAGGGCGAGGGGCGCGGGAACAGCCGCCGCCAGCGGATAGATATTTACCTCAACTTCATCGGCGCGTTTGAAGTCCCCGCCCATATCGTTACCCCAATGGAAGCCGAGGAACAACGCCGCCAGCAGGAGGAACAGGCGGCAAAGGAAGCCCGTTCACAGGAGCTTGCCAAAGCGCGGGAGGAAAAGCGCAAGGCAGAGAAGCGGGAGTTTACCGCGAGGAAGAAAGCGGGCTTGCTGACCCCGGAGGAACAGGCGGCAGACGAAGCGCGGTTAGCCCATAACCGGGCATGGCAAAAGGAATGGCGGAAGAAACGGAAAGCCGCCGAGCCGCCCAAGCCCCCGAAGCCGAAATCCTTAAAGGAGCTTGCCGCGCTGCAAAAGGCCGGAGCCGACCTCACGCCGGAGGAAGCAGAACGCCTTGCCGCTTACCGCGAGAGGAAAAACCGCCAGCACAAGGCATGGTATGAACGGCAGAAAGCAGCGCAGCCGCCCAAGCCCCGGACGCTCAAAGAGCTTGCCGCCGCGCAAGTCGCGGGACAGCCCCTCACGCCAGAGGAAACAGAACGCCTTGAAGCCAGCCGGAGCCGGAAGAAGAACGCCTACCAAGAACTGAAAGCCCAAGCGGAAACCGACCCCGCCGCAGCCGCCGAGCTTGCAAGGCGGCGGGCTTACCACTCGGAAGCCACCAAGAAATCCCGCCAGAAGATGTACGAGGAAGCCGCAGCCGGAAACCCCGCAGCCCAAGCCCGGTATGAGAACTTCCTTGCTGCAAGGCGGGAGAACTACCACAGGAAGAAGCACGACGAGAAAGGAGAACAAATCGCATGAGAAGATTGATTGATAACGGGAACCGCCCCATTACCCCAAAGCCCCATATCGGCCACTACGGGCGGCTGCGGAAAGCCTATCTGGAACAATACCGCCACCGCCTTTATACCGCCCTTGTAGCCAGCGAGAAGCTATACCCCCACCTTGCGGAAACAGACCGGGCGGCGCGGGATATGCTGGACTACCTCATGCCCCGCCTTGCCAGAGAAGCGGGAGCCACCGAAGCCCTCAAAGCCGCCGACCCGATGAAATGGGTAGGTTTGATGAACAACTGCAAGGCGATAGCCGAGGAAATCGTAATGCATGAGTTAATCTATGTTTAACGGTCAAGAGCCGGAAAAATCGGAAATCTTGCGATAACAGCCGCCCTGACGAACCATTCCCCGTCCGGGCGGTTTTTATCGTCAAAAACGCCGTTTTCTCCAAGTCAAGAGCCGGAGAAAACACCCGAAAAATGCCCCTATTGCGTAACAGGGGCGCAGAAAGGAGAGTTTA
>ERZ841116.118-NODE-118-length-68725-cov-5.798253_pt1 | contig 68725 bp, 57 predicted proteins | sample MGYA00519875_ERZ841116 | MGnify/ENA primary metagenome ERZ841116 (study PRJEB31850, sample SAMEA3708889) | human gut metagenome | biome: human gut; feature: human-associated habitat; material: faeces | place: China | collected 2014 ... | reverse complement strand
GATTTGAATCTATGCCCAATTAACAACCGTCAGGGAATTGTAATTGATGGTGAAGGTTCAAAGGTAATTTGCAAAGACTAATTTGAAAATTCCAGTTTGCTGTACTCGTTCCTAGCAGGGTTTGGGGCAGGCACGCCCCAACAAAAAGCTGTCCCAAAGGGGCAAGAATGGGGACTGCGGACGATTTCTTGGACCGTTACGCGGCCCTTCCCAGCGCGGAGCGGAACTCGGCCGGCGTGCGGCCACCGAGCGCATCGCTGCGCCTCTCCGTATTGTATCGACCAATCCAGCCCCCGAGCTCCTCGATGAAGCGGGCGGGGGTCCAGTCCGACCTGTCCCTGCCGTGCCAGAACTCCTTCTTGAGCAGGCCGAAGAAGCCCTCCATCGCCGCGTTGTCCGGGCTGCAGCCCTTGGCGGACTGGATTGGCTACACTGATGTGGACAGTTCCGGGAGAGGCGCAAGAGACGGGAAGGCCGTGTGCGCGTTCCTGCGCGATGGCCGCGGGGAGGGGCTGCCTGGGTACGGCACCTGTCGACTCGGTCTACGTCTTTGATGACCGGGTCGTACTCAATATCAACTTCACGGATGATGCCAAAACGGTCACCCGTGAGGAAGTGTTGGGTTCGAGTGCTATGGACAATGTTCCAGCATGCTGGGATCGAACTCGCTAGCCGGAATCACACGGTACCCGTGGCGCAGCAGCAGGTCGACAAAAATACCGTTGCCCACGGTGAGCGTACCGCTAAAGGTGCCATCGTAGACGCGACCCGCACCGCACGAGGGGCTACGGTCCTGCAAGACGCACGCAGCGATCTCGGACGGGCCGCCTGCCTGCTCACACATATCGAGCGCACGTTGGGCACCCAGGCGAAACTCGCGATCGACTGAGACGCCCTCGCAGGTACGGACCTCGCCGCTCACAATCTCGGACGGCTTGCGCGGTGTGGGAAGGCCGCCAAAAACCTCGGGGCATACCAACAGGACCTCGGTTCCCGTGCGCTCGCAAGCCTCGACCAGCTCGCGAAGGTAGTTGTCGAGCCCGTTATACTTGCAGCTCTCGCCCATCAAGCAGGCACTTACCACAATCTTCATATAACAACTCTCCCCACACAAATCGCCCCATTTGAGATGGACACTCAAATGGGGCGATTGACACAGCGCAACTAGTATTACTGCTGCTTTGGCATCAGCGGATTCTCACGCGTGAGAAGATTCATAAACTCCTCGCCCGTGATCGTCTCCTTCTTGTACAGATAACGAGCCAGCTCGTGGAGCTTAAACTTGTTCTCCTTGAGGATCTGCAGGGCACGATCATGCGCGTCCTCGATCAGCTTAGCGACAATCGCGTCCACGCGCTCGGCCGTACCGGGAGCGCAGGTAAGCGACGTGTCCTGGTTGAGGTACGCGTTTTGAACGGTACCGAGCGCCATCATGCCAAACTCATCGGACATACCAAAGCGCGTCACCATGTTGCGGGCGAGCTTGGTGGCCTGCTCGATATCGTTGGCCGCGCCGGTCGTCATCTCGCCAAAGATGAGTTCCTCAGCCGCACGGCCGCCGCAGTAAACGGCAAGCTTGTCCAAGACCTCCTGGCGCGTCGTCAGGAAGCGCTCGTCCTCCTCAACCTGCATGGTATAGCCCAGAGCACCGCTCGTGCGCGGCACGATGGTGATCTTGGTAACCGGCGCAGAGCCCTTTTGGCGGGCAGCGACGATGGCATGACCGATCTCGTGGTAGGAAACGACCTGCTTCTCGTGGTCGGAAAGCACCGTGGACTTACGCTGTTGGCCGGCAATGACAACCTCCACCGACTCCTCGAAGTCGTCCTGGGTTGCACGCTTGCGACCCTCGCGAACGGCGCGCAGGGCGCCCTCGTTGATGATATTGGCCAGGTCGGCGCCCGAGGCACCGGGCGTGGCGCGGGCAATCGCGGTCAGATCGATCGGCGGCTCGGTCTTCACACTCTTGGCGTGAAGCTCGAGGATGTTCTTACGGCCGGTCAGATCGGGCAGCTCGACGGGGATGCGGCGGTCAAAACGACCGGGGCGCAGTAGAGCGGGATCGAGACTGTCGGGGCGGTTGGTTGCGGCAAGGACAACGATTCCCTTGTGGTTATCGAAGCCATCCATCTCGGTCAGCAACTGATTGAGCGTCTGCTCGCGCTCGTCGTTGCCGCTAAAGCCGCCGCCATCGCGCTTCTTACCGATGGTATCGATCTCATCGATAAAGACGATACACGGGGCCTTTTCCTTGGCCTGCTTAAACAGGTCACGAACCTTTGCAGCGCCGCGGCCAACAAACATCTCAACGAACTCAGAGCCCGAAATGCTAAAGAACGGAACACCGGCCTCGCCGGCAACAGCCTTGGCAAGCAGGGTCTTACCGGTACCCGGAGGGCCAACAAGGAGAGCACCGCGCGGCAGCTTGGCGCCGATCTCCTCGTAGCGCTGCGGCTTCTCCAGAAAGTCGACGACCTCCTTGAGGGACTCCTTGGCCTCTTCCTGGCCAGCGACATCCTTAAAGGTCACGCCCACGTCCTTGGAAGCGATCACGCGCGCGCCGGACTTACCCAGACCGCCGCCGCCAAAACCACCGCCGCCAAAGTTCATCGACGGACCGTCATCGCCCATGGCCTTCTTCATGCGGCGGTTGAGCCACCAGCCGATCAGGAAGAAAATCGCTATGGGAAGAATGAGGGTGAGCAGGTAGTAGGTCATCAGACCCGAGTTCTTATCGGGAACGACCGATTCCAGGGACGCACCGGATTCAAGCACGCGATCGGTAAAGCCCGCGTCATTCGGCACACCGGTCGTCTTGTAGGCGATGTTCTCGTCCTCGCCCTTCTTGGTGTAATAAATCGTGTAATCGTCCGTGTTGTACTCGACCTTGTCGACGCTCTTCTTATCGAGCGCTTTGACAAACGTCGAGTAATCGGTCTTCGTAATCTGCTGCGTGTGACCGATGTTGGGGAACAGAACGGTCGAGAGCACGAGGTAGACGACGAAGGCGATGAGCACGTAGAGGATCATATTCCGTCTACGTTTGTTGTCATCCATCTCCATCTGCTTGAACTCCATCTACTGGGGTTGATAATGCTATCTAGAATACCCAACCCGAACGGCGATAAACCGACGCCGGGCACGAAAGGACAGAGATGGCATCACTGGAAGTCGGCAAGGTTCAGATCTACACGGGCGACGGCAAGGGCAAGACGACGGCTGCGCTGGGGCTCGCGCTGCGCGCCACGGGCTATGGGCTTAACGTACTCATGCTTCAGTTTGCCAAGAAGCTGCACTGCGCCGAACATGACGCAGCACCTCGATTGGGGCTACGCATCGTACAAGCCGACCGCGACACGCCCGAAGCCTGTGCCTCACAGATCATGGAGCTGGCGCGCGAGCAGATTAGCCAAGTCGACGCGCTGATCTTGGATGAACTGGGAGAAGCCATGCGACGGGGCTTTGTGACGCGCGAAGATGTCGAAGCGTTGATCGCGATGAAACCGACCACCACGGAGCTCGTGCTCACCGGCCGCGGCTTGCTGCCCCTCGCCGACCTTGCCGACCTAGTAACCGAAATGCGCCCCGTCAAACACTACTTCGACGAAGGCCTCCTAGCCCGCCAAGGTATCGAATACTAGCCATTGCGGACGTCCCCAATGGCTAGGCAGTGGCGCGGCCTAGCCAGTTGCCGCTGTGATGGTAGACGGTGAACATCGTGGCGGTGATTACCCAGGTTACGGGGTAGACCAGCAGCAGATGCTCGAGCGAGGGGTCGAGCGGCATAATCGCGAACACCCACGCCACGCGGAGCACGACCGTGCCGAATATCGTGAGCATCATAGGCTGGAAGCTCACGCCAGCGCCGCGGATGGAGCCGGACGCGTTTTCGATAATCGAGAAGATCGCGTAGAACGGCGCGATGAAATGAAGAATCGTCGTGGTGTAGGCCGAAATTGCGGCATCGTCGATAAACAGACGCGAAAGCGGGCCCGAAAACACCAGCAGCACGGCAGACAGGCCACCGATAAGCACAAATGAAAGCACGAGCGACGTGTGGTATCCCTTTCGCATGCGATCGTAATTGCGCGCACCAAAGTTCTGCGCCGAGAACGTAGTAATCGACACACCAAGCGCCTCGGTAACCATCCAGATAATGCCGTCCAGGCGACCGGAAAGACCCCAAGCGGTCGTGACATCGGCTCCAAACGAGTTGACCGACACCTGAATCAAAACGTTGGAGATCGAATACGCCGCAGACTGAACGCCCAGCGGCAAACCGCACGAAAGCATGCTCTTGCAAATGCCGCGATCGATACCGAGTTTGGATAGCGACAACCGCCACGCCCCCGGAGCGCGCATCATGCGGATCACAATCATCGTGGCATTGGTGCAGATCGTCAGCGCCACCGCGATGCCGCAGCCCAGCGCTTCCATGTGCAGCACGGCGACAAAGAGAATGTCGAGTGCAACGTTGACGAAGCAGCCGGAGGCAATAATGACCGCCGGACCGCGAGTGTCGCCCACGGCGCGCAACAACGCCGTCCCCATATTGAGCAGCAGCGCCGCAAACATGGCGGCAAAGTAGCAACGGGCATACGCCACACCCTCGGCCAGCAGCTCATGCGGTGTATTCATCAGCACAAGCATCGGCTCGACAAGCACCATGCCCAGAATGGAAATGACAATGCCGCCCACCAGCGCGAGCGTCATGGCCGTATGGACCGATCGGCTCAAGCGCTCGTCATCGTGCTGACCAAAAAACTGGCCGGTAATAACGGCACAGCCAGCACCAACACCGACGCAAAAACCAATGCAGAGCTCCGTAAGCACCATCGTGGCCTGAATGCCACCCAGTGCGAGCTTGCCGCCAAACTGACCGACGATATAGGTACCGATAAGCGTGTATGCCTGCTGAAAGAACGAACTAAAGAAGATAGGGACGCACAGCGACAGCAGCTGCTGCCAAATAACGCCCTGCGTTACATCGATAGCCGTAGATTTCTTAGCCACACGCCCTCCCCACCAGCGTACGTCAAACAACAAAACGGCAATTTAAGACCAAAGCCAATACCAGCTTAGCACCGACCGACGTCGGCCGAAACGCCCCGAACCAGAGCCCGGTGCGAACTATCTGCCTAGTGATACAGCCCCGGCTGGTAGTGGTACTCGTTGCTCACATGCGGGCACAGTTGCCAAAAGGCGACGGCACTCGCAGCGGCAACGTTGAGTGAATCGACCCCGTGCGCCATCGGAATGCGCACGGCGCGGTCGCAGCCTGCAATGGTCTTGGCGCCCAAGCCAGCACCCTCGGTGCCCATAAAGATTGCCAGGCGGTCAATCTCCTGGAGCGCGGGATCGTCCAGCGACACCGAATCATCCGTCAATGCCATAGCAGCACACGAAAAGCCAGCATCGTGCAGCGCCGCCAGCCCATCATGCGGCCATACGCGCGCCTCGCTGCCAATGCGCGTCCAGGGCACCTGGAACACCGTGCCCATGCTCACGCGGGCCGAGCGACGGTACAGCGGGTCACAGCAAGTGGGGCTCACCAAAATGCCATCGACGTTCAGCGCAGCCGCCGAGCGGAAAATCGCGCCGACATTGGTGTGGTCGACAATGCCCTCGAGCACGCACACGCGCACCGGGCGCTCACCCGCCGCCTCGACGACGCCACTCAAGAACTCGGCTACCGGAATCTGGCGTGGACGACGGAATGCCGCGAGCGCACCGCGCGTCACGTTAAAACCCGTCAGCCGCTCCATGAGCTCCATCGAGGCCACGAACACGGGAACCGGACCCGCGCCCTCGCGCACAACCAGGCGCTCAAACAGTGGCATCATCTGATCGAGCCAGCGTTCGCCCAAAAGAAAGCTCACCGGCTCGTATCCGGCGCGAACCGCACGCTCGATGACCTTGGCACTCTCGGCGATAAAAATGCCCTTCTGCGGCTCCAGCACGCAGCGAAGCTCACGCTCGGTCAGTCGCACGTAGGCATCGAGCCGCTCGTCCTCGAGCGAATCGATTCGCAGCACCTCAACGGCATCAGTCATAGCAGCCAGCCCGCACCCTTCTTTACAGCACATCTATACCAAACGAGGCGACGCTAAGCGCCGCCCCATGCATTCAAACAAACCGATGATACCGTTCACGCCAGACGATTTACGCCTCAACGCGACGATACGTCACGAACTCATAATCGACACCCTCGTCGCCCTCGCCCGAGGCAATCGTGGCAACACCGCAACGCCGCGCAATCTCCCACGCGGGATCGGCGTCCAAGTCGGGAAAGTACGTATCCACGTCATGCACGCAATGGTTATGCGTAACCTCGGCCTCGGCGCAATACGGCAAAAACTGCCGATACACCTCGCCACCACCGATCACCCACGCAACGGGCTCATCGGATACCGCGGCGAGCGCTTCGTCGACGCTATGCACCACGTCGACACCTTCGGGCGAAAAATCCTCATCGCGCGTGAGCACGATATTACGACGATTCTTGAGCGGACGCCCGCCGGGGAAACTCAGCAGCGTCTTGCGTCCCATAATGACAGGGCAACCTTTGGTGCACGCCACAAAATGACGCATGTCGGCACGGTTGGACACGACCATGTCGCCCTCGCACCCAATACCCCAGTCATCGCACACGGCGACAATGGCAGAAAGCTTACACGTCATGCGCGTCACCTACACCGCAATGGGGATGTTCTTGACCTGCGGGCCGTGCTCATAGCCCTCGACAATCAGATCATCGGTCGTAAACGCGTAGAAATCATGCACATCGGGGTTGAGCGTTAACTTGGGCGCGGCAAACTGCGGACGCTCGATAAGCTCACGGACAATATCGACATGACGGTCGTAAATGTGGGCATCGGCAATCACATGCAGCAGCTCGCCAGCGATCATATCGACCGACTGCGCAACCATCATCAGCAAAATTGCGTACTGGCACACATTCCAGTTGTTCGCAGCCAAAATGTCCTGGCTACGCTGGTTGAGAATCATGTTGAGCGTCGGTTTGTCATCCTGTGGGCGCTGCGTCACGTTATACGTCACGCTGTAGGCGCACGGATACAGGTGCATCTCGGACAGGTCGCTAAACACGTAGGTATTCGTCATAATGCGGCGGCTGTACGGAGTGTTCTTAAGGTCGTACAGTACGCGATCCATCTGGTCAAAGTCGCCCTCGGCGTAATGGCTCTTCTGGCCAATCTGGTAGCCGTAGGCCTTGCCGATGGAGCCGGTCTCGTCGGCCCACTCATCCCAAATATGGCTGTTGAGGTCATGCACGTTATTGGACTTCTTTTGATAGATCCACAGGATCTCGTCCATAGCGGACTTGAGCGCCGTACGACGCAGGGTAAGCGCCGGAAACTCCTCGCGCAGGTCGTAGCGGGCCGTGACACCAAAGTTTTTAATGGTATAGGCAGGGGTGCCATCCTCCCACACCGGGCGGACCTTTTGGCCCTCGGTCGTGGTGCCATGGTCCAGAATGTCGCGGCACATGGTTACAAACTGTTGATCAGCCTTGCTCATTGACCCTCCTGTCAGTTGCCTACAAGCGAGATTCATTGTAGCCCAGGCACACGCAGCCCCACAGCCCAAACATAAGGCCTCATTTTCTGACATATGCTAGAAATTGCTTGCGCAAATCTGAGCGTTCGCTATCCTATTGTTGACATATGTCAGATAAGGAGGGCACATGGCAGGAAGACGCGAGAAACTGCGCCGCGTCGGGATCATCCCCGAATACCGCGGCTTTACCCCTGACGGCCCAGCCAGCGGAGACGCCATTGATATGACGGTCGACGAGCTCGAAGTCCTGCGGCTGTGCGACCTGGAAGGCCTCAATCAGGAGGCCGTCGCCCAGCACATGGGCATAGCCCGCGCCACGGTGGCGGCAATCTGCAGCCGCGCGCATCGCAAGGTAGCAAATGCGCTGGTCAACGGACGAGCGCTCATCATCGAGGGCGGCAATATCGCGTACTCCCCCATCACCACAACGACGGCCGCATGGCCAACAAAGGAGGTCGGCACCATGAGGGTGGCAACGACGTACGACAACGGCAATATCTTTATGCACTTTGGCCGCAGCGAGCAGTTCAAGATCTATGACATCCAGGACGGCAAGGTGCTCAACGAGCAAGTCGTAGGCACCGGTGGCACCGGTCACGGCGCCCTGGCGGGCCTGCTCGCCAACGGTGGCGTCGACACACTCATCTGCGGCGGTATCGGCGGAGGCGCTATCAACGCGCTTGCCCAAGCCGGCATCACGGTATACGCAGGTGCCCAGGGCAGCTGCGACGCTTGCGTCGAGGCCCTTATCGCCGGCACGCTCGCACAGAACGGCGAGGCCACGTGCGGCTGCCACGGCCATGACCACGACCACGAACATGGCGAGTCCTGCAGCTGCCACGACCATCACGAGCACGAGGGTCACGAGGGCTGCGGCTGCCACTAACGGCACGGCACCGCGAGCTCGGGACACGACGCTGCACGCACCCCAACAATCAAAGCCAACAACAAAGGCCACCCGGTAGCTTCCGAGTGGCCTTTGCCATATCAAGCTGGAATTACAGCCCTATTTCTTATTTCGCATCTGCGCTTCCATCTGGCGCAGCAGCTCCATATCGGACTTGGGACCGCCCGTACCCAGGCCACCCATGCCGCCCAGACCCATGGCGTCCAGGCCAGGGATATTGGGCATGCGCATCTTCTTGCCCTTCTTACCCTTTTTGCCCTTCTTGCCGCCGGCCTGTGCCTGATTGGCCATCGTGCGCATGCGGCCCATCATCTTATTCATCTCGCCCCACTGCTTCATAAGGCTGTTGACCTCGGTGGGAGTTACGCCGGCTCCCTTGGCAATGCGGGCGCGGCGCTGGCCGTTGATGATGGAGGGACGCAGGCGCTCCTCCTTGGTCATCGACATGATGATGGCCTCGTTCTTATCGAAGATACCCTCGTCCAGGTTGCCGCCCATCTGGTTGAGTGCACGCTGACCGCCGGGGAGCATGCCCAGAATGCCCTTCATGCCGCCCATCTTTTTGACGGCTTTCATCTGATCGAGCATGTCGTTCATGGTGAAGCCCTCGCGCAGCATACGCTCGGCAGCCTCAAGCTGCTCGGCATCGGCTGCCTCCTGGGCCTTCTCGATAATACCTACGACATCGCCCATGCCCAAGATTCGCTTGGCCATGCGGTCGGGATAGAACGGCTCCAGCGAATCGGGCTTCTCGCCCATGCTCACGAACTTGATGGGCTTGCCGGTCACCTGACGCACCGAAAGTGCGCCACCGCCACGGGCGTCACCGTCGAGCTTGGAGATAATCACGCCATCAAAGTCGGTGCGATCGGCGAAGGTCGAGACGACGTTGACGATATCCTGGCCGGTCATGGCATCGACGACCATCAGCACCTGGTCGGGCTTGACGGCCTTCTTGATGTCGACGGCCTCCTGCATCATCTGCTCGTCGATCTGCAGACGACCGGCAGTATCGACGATGACCACGTCACGCAGGTGGTCGACGGCCTCCTGAATGGCGCCCTTGGCAATGTCGACCGGGTGCGCGCCGTCACCGCGGAAGACCGGCACGCCGATCTCGCCACCGAGCGTGGCCAGCTGGTCGGCAGCGGCGGGACGGTAGACGTCGCACGCGGCGAGCAGCGGCGAGCGGCCCTGCTTCTTGAGCAAGTAGGCCAGCTTTACGGCAGCCGTGGTCTTACCGGAGCCCTGCAGGCCCACGAGCATGATGACATTAGGAATGCGATTGCTAAAAACGAGCTTACTCTCGGTGGAGCCGAGCATCTCGGTGAGCTCGTCGAGCACGATCTTGACGACGTTTTGCGCCGGCGACAGCGACTCCATGACCTCGGCGGTCATGCAGCGCTCCTTGGTCTTGGCAACGAACTCCTTGACGACCTTAAAGTTAACGTCGGCCTCGAGCAGCGCCATGCGAATGTCGCGCATGGCCGAAGTGATATCGGCCTCGGTCAGCTTACCCTTGCCGCGCAGGCGGTCAAATGTGTCGTTGAGGCGATCGCTCAGAGAATCAAACACTAGTCACTCCTTAATTGGACTCGCCCACCAGGGCGCGGCAGAAATCTTTGGCGTTAAACTCCTGCAGGTCATCGACCTGCTCGCCCACGCCGATGCGCAGGATCGGGAGCTTGAGCTTCTCGGCCACGGCCATGGCGATACCGCCCTTAGCCGTGCCGTCGAGCTTAGTCATGATAATACCGTCCAGGCCCAGCGCCTCGTTAAACTCGAGCGCCTGGTTCAGACCGTTCTGACCAGTGGCGGCATCGATCACAAGCACGACCGAAACCGGCATGGGACCGGAGGCCATATTGGCGGCACGCTTACGGGTCACATTGACCACCTTGGCAAGCTCGCGCATGAGCTCGGGGCTCGTGTGCAGACGGCCGGCGGTATCGATGAGCACCAGGTCGCTGCCGCGCTTATCGGCCTCGTCAAGTACGTCATAGCACACGCTCGCCGGATCGGAGCCGCGGTCACGCTTGATAACCGGTACGCCGGCGCGCTGGCCCCACACATCGAGCTGCTCGATAGCGGCGGCACGGAAGGTGTCGGCCGAACCGATCACCACGTTCTTGCCGCGGGCGGCCATGGCGCTCGCAATCTTGCCGACCGTGGTGGTCTTGCCGGCACCGTTAATACCGACAAACAGCACGCAGCTCGGCGTATCGGCGAACGGATCGCGCTCGACGGGCACAAAATGGCCCTCGAGTTGCTCGGCCAGGGCGCGACGAAGCTGCGGGGCGGTCTTGAGGTTCTTCTTGGCGGCGGCATCGCGCAGGTCATCGGAGACCTGAATGGCGACCTCGGCACCCATGTCACCCATGACGAGGGTGTCCTCAAGGTCCTCCCAAAAATCCTCGTCGACCTCACCGCCAAAATAGAAGACCTCGTTAAGGGCCTCGCGGCTGCGCTCAAGTCCGCGTGAGAGTGCGTCAAAGAATCCCATTATGCATTCACGACCTTTCCGGTTTCGCGATCGAGTTTTTGCGAGACGACGCGACTGACGCCGTCGGCTTGCATCGAGACGCCGTAGAGAACGTCAGCATCCTCCATAGTACGGCGCTGATGCGAGATTACCAAGAGCTGCGTATCGGAACGCAGCACATCGAGCGCGCCGATGAGCTTAGACAGGTTGGCGTCGTCGAGCGCCGCCTCGACCTCGTCCAGCACATAGAACGGCACCGTGCGCGTGCGGTACACGGCAAAGAGCAGTGCGAGCGCCGTCAGGCTCTTCTCGCCACCCGACATGAGCATCATCTTGGTGATGCGCTTGCCGCGCGGCTGCGCCACGACCTCAATGCCCGTCTCGGCCGGATGCTCGGGATCGGTCATCTCAAGGTGAGCCTGACCGCCCGGAAAGAGCATGGCGGAGATCTCGCGGAAATTCGCATCAACCTTCTCAAACGTCACCAGGAAGGCTTTACGCATCTTGCGGTCGATGGCCACGGTGATCTTGGTGAGCGCCTTGCGCGCGCTCTCAAGATCGGCCAGCTGCTCCTCGATGTAATCGGCGCGGCGCTTAAGCTGCTCGTACTCCTCCATGGCAACCTGGTTCACGGGGCCCAAGTTGTTGATCTGGCGCGCGAGTTGATTAAGCTCGCGCTCGGCGGCGTCGCGATCGGTGGGCGCCGGCAGCATAAGCGCTTCCTCAAGCACCGTGGTGCCATCGGCGGTGATGGCCTTGATGGCAGCCTCTACCTGCACCTCGAGCTTGCCACGCGCGACCTTGAACTCGTTTTGCGTCGTGGCGGCAGCATCAACCCGGTCTTTGGTGCGGGCGACCTCGGCCTTGGCGTCCTCGATGGTCTTCTTAAGCGAAGCCGAGTCCGCCTCCTCAAGCGTCGCCTGATCGCGCAGGCGCGCAGCCCAGTCCGAGGCGCGCTCCAACAGGGCCGAGTAGCGCTCGTGCATGGGATCGACGCGTAGGCGCAGCAACTCGAGCGAGCGTGAGGCCTGACGCGTCCCGCGGATACGACGGTCGATGCCCTCAAGGCGATGCTCCAGATCGGGCACGCGGCCCTTCAGCGAACGCAGGCGCTCGCTCGTCTGAGCCAGGCGCACCTTAGCGTCGGCGAGCTTACCGGCAGCCTCGGAATCGTCACGGCGCACGCGGTCGAGCTCGTCGTTGGCCTCGGCAATCTGGAGACCTAAGTCGCTTGCCTGCGCACGAGCTTCGTCACGCGAGCGAGTAAGTTCATCCACGCGTGGACGAGCGGCACGAACGGCCTCAGCGGCCTGCTCACGGCGCTTGGAGATGCGCACGCGCTCGACCTCGGCATTGTTGGCGCTTTGCTCCAAGCGGCCGATCTCGGAGAGCAGCGAGCGGCGCTCGCCCTCAAGACGGGCGATCTCGCCAGCGGCATCGCCCTCGGCGGCACGGGCCTCCTCGACGGCGACGTTGGCCTCAACAACTTGGTCCGACACATGCTCAAACATGGCAGCCAGATCGGGCTCCAGGCCCTCCAGCTCGCGGATACGACGCTTGCGCTCCAAAGCGCCCGAAGCCTCGCCGGCATCGAGCCCCACACGCACCAGGCCACCACAGCTCACGCGGGCGCCATCGGGCGTCACGTAGGTCACACCGTCAACGACGGGCGCGGCCAGTGCGGCAGCCAAGTCATCGACCACGTAATAGCCGCCGAGCAGTGCCTCGACAACCGGACCATAACCGGCGCGCACGGACAGGCGATCGACCAGACGCGAACCGGCAGCGCTCTCGGCGGCAGCAGAGCCGCTCACGCCGCGCGCCATCAGCAGCGCCTCGCCCGAGGCCTTCTTCTGGTCCAGGGCAGCGCGACCGGCGCGCTCGAGTGCGGCAGCGTTATCGAACAACAGGGCATCGATATCGCCGGCGAGCAGCTGCTCAACCAGGCCCTCAAGCTCACGCGGCGCCTCGAGCACGTCGCCCAGACGACCCGAGACATCGTCGCCCAGCGCGCCCATCAGACGACTCACCAGGGGCGAGCTGTCTGCCATGCGGGCATCGAGCTTCTTTTGGCTCGCGAGCTCCGAGCGAACCTCGGACAGCTTGTTGCGCGCCTCGCCCTCGCGGGCACGCAGGTCCTTGAGGGCAGCGCGTGCCGTCTCGGTGGCCTCGCGCGCATCCTTCTGGGCCTGACGAGCCGCCTCAAAGGCGCTCTCAAGCTCCTCGGCACGGTCGCGGCGGCTCTCAAGCGATGCCGTGACCTCCTCGAGCTGTTCATCAATCTGCTCCAGACGCGAGGCGTACATGCTGTCCTCGACCTCGGCGTTGCTCAGCGAGTCCTTCACCTTGGCGAGCTCGAGCGCGGCGTTATCGGCCACACGCTGCACATCACGCTGCTCGCGCGTAAGCTGCGAAATCTGATTGTCGAGCGCCACGCGACGCTCGTGGAGCTGGGCGGCGGCAGGACCGGCGGCGTCAACGTCGTCCTGGGCCTGCATGTGCGCACCGGTCACTTCCTCAAGCTGGGCACGCGCATCCTCGAGCTCCTCGACCACGCGACGACGCTGATGCTCGGAGCTCGAGATCTGGCCGCGCATGTCGGACAGGCGCGACACCATGTTGTGACCCTTTTCCTCGAGCAGGCGCATGTCGGAGTTGATGCGACCGACCACGTCTTGCATATGGCGGCGCTGCTCGCCCAGATCGCCCACGAACAGGCCCTTTTCCTCGAGCATGACCTGGAGCTTCTCGAGCTCGCGCTCTTTCTCACCCAGACGGTACTGCGCAAGCTCCAGCTCGGCGGCGCCCTCCTTAGAGCGGCTCTCCAGGTCGTTCCACTGCGATTGCAGCGAACGCAGCTCCTCGACGGCCAGCATCTGCGTAAGCTCGCTCGCGCGCGAGGACAGCTCTTTGTACTTGCGCGCGCGATCGACCTGACGCTCCAGCGGCCGCAGCTGACGGGCGATCTCCTTATTGATGTCGCGGGCACGGGTCAGGTGCTCGTCCATCGACTTGATCTTTTTAAGCGCACGCTCCTTGCGACGCTTGTGCTTGGAGATGCCGGCGGCCTCCTCGATCAGGGCACGGCGCTCCTCAGGGCGGCTCTGCAAAATGGCATCGAGCTTGCCCTGGCTGATGATGGAATGCGTATCCTTGCCCAGTCCCGAATCGTGCAGGATGTCCTGGATGTCCATCAGGCGGCACGGGCTCGAGTTGATGAGGTACTCACTCTCGCCCGAGCGATACATGCGGCGGGTGATAGCCACCTCGTCAAAGTCGACGGGCAGCATATGGTCCGAGTTATCGAGCACCAGCGTAACCTCGGCGACACCCACCGGCTTACGCGCCGACGAGCCCGAGAAGATGACGTCCTCCATGGCCTGGCCGCGCAGCTGCTTGGCGCTCTGCTCACCCAGGACCCACAGAATCGAGTCGGAGATGTTCGATTTTCCCGAGCCGTTGGGACCGACGATGACGGTTAGGCCCGGCTCAAACGTCATATGGGCGCGGTCGGCAAACGACTTGAACCCTTTGAGCGTGAGGGACTTGAGATACACGGTTCCTCGCTTAAACAGGCTTCTTGTTGAGAATCACGCCGTTGGTGGTGTAACCCATGCGGTCGAGCGCCTCGAGCGCAGCGGCTCCCTCGGCCTCCTTCTTGGAGGAACCGGTGCCGCGGCCCTGGCGAATACCGTCGATGAGAACCACGGCGGTAAAGGTCGGTGCATGCGCCGGGCCCTCAGAGCCAACGAGCTTGTACGCCGGAGGCTCGTGGCCGTCGGCCTGCACGCACTCCTGCAAGAACGACTTGGGGTTCGCGGGGTGCTCGGCACGCTCGGAGGCCAGGTGCGGCTTAAGCGTACGGTGAATGAACTCCGCCGCCGCATCCCAGCCAGCATCCAGATACAGCGCGCCCACGAGCGACTCGTAGACGTTCTCGAGCGCCGAGTGCAGGCCGCGCGCGCCGGTACCGGTCTCGGAGGCACCAAAGATGATGATGTCGTCGATGCCCAGCTCATGGGACACCTCGGACAGCGTGGCACCCGAGACAAGGGACACCTTCAGGCGCGTAAGCTTGCCCTCGTCAAACTCCGGATAGGATTCAAAGAGCGAACGGGCAACCACGGCGCCCAAAATGGAATCGCCCAAAAACTCAAGACGCTCATAGCTCGCCGAGACGGGCTGACCTTCCACGGCAGAGGGGTGCGTGAGCGCCGCGCGCAGCAGCACCTTGTTATTGAACTCGTGGCCCAGGATTTCCTGGGCGCGCGCGAGTCGTTGAGATAAAGCCAAGACTTAGGCCTCCTTGGCGTTTTCAATAGCGTCGACAGCGTCGGCGACAGAGTTGAGCGAAAGCAGGGTCTCGTCATCGATCTCGAGGTCGAACTCGTCCTCGATGGCCGTCACCAACTGCAGACGCTCGAGCGAATCGGCATCGAGATCGTCGAAGGTGGTCTCGTCGCTAATCTCGGCAACGTCGACACCCAGCACATCGGCGGCAACTTCGGCGATCTTATCGAAGATTTCGGAGCGGTCCATAGCGCTTCCTCTCGTATTGCGTGAACATCAACGCGCTGGCGCCGCAAGCGCAGCGCCAAGACACGGTTTTGATTCTACCCCACGACGCAGGCCGCGAGGCACATAACAGCGCCCTAACTCGCTCCTACAAAACGATGCCGTCCATAGAGTTGGCGACGTTCTCGACAAGCCCGGCGCGCACGGCCTCCGCCGCGGCGAGCGTACCGTTTTTGACGGCCTCGACTGAGGTGGCACCATGGCCGATCAGCACTACGCCACGCAGGCCCAAAAGAATCGCGCCGCCCTTAGCATCGCCCGAGAGCTTTGCCTTGATCTCGCGCATCTGCTTTTTTATGAGCAGCGCGGCAATCTTGGTGCCGAGCGAAGACATAAAGACACCCTTGAGCTCCTGCAGCAAAAACTTGGCAGCGCCCTCGGTGGCCTTGAGTGCGATGTTGCCCGACATGCCGTCGGCGACCACGACGTCAAAATTGCCCGACGTAAGATCGGTGCCCTCGCAGTTGCCCACAAAACCGGGAACAGCGGCCTTCATGGCCGGGAAGCACGACTTGGTAAAGTTGGAGCCCTTCTCATCCTCGGTGCCGTTGGCAAGCAGGCCCACGCGAGGATGCTCAATACCCAAGACGACGCGCGCATAGGCGCTACCCATCTGGGCAAAACGCACCATATCGTCCACCGTGACATCGGGGTTGGCGCCCATGTCGCACAGAACCGTCAGGCCGCCGGCGCGGTTGGGCAGTGCATTGGTGAGGCATGGACGCACCGGCTGCTTCTTACCCTCGGCCTGATAGCGAAACGGCGTCACGTAGGCGGTAGCGGCAGCGGTCATGGCGCCGGTGGAGCCGGCAGAGAAGAACGCGTCCGCGTTACCCTTCTTGATAGCGCGGCAGGCAAGCACGATCGAGGACTTGCGCTTGGTCATCACGGCTCGAATGGGATCGTCATCCATGGCGATGACATCGGGCGCCTCCAAGGCCTCAACGCGAGCGTGAGCCGCGGCAAAGGGGTTCACGATCTCTGCGGGTCCGACGGCCAAGACCTCGATATCGGGATCAGCCGCAAGCGCCGCCTCGATACCGTCGAGGACAACCTGTGGCTTCTCGTCTCCACCCACAACGTCTACACAAACGCGAACGTTACTCATATACATACTCCTTATACAAAAATGGCCGACTCATTGAGCCGGCCATTGTGGTTCCAGTTGGAACGGCATCGCATCCAGAGTATACAGTTACTCGGTAACGATAACCTCGCGGTCCTTGTAGAAACCGCAGCTGGGGCACACGTGGTGCGGGAGCTTGACAGCACCGCAACGGGGGCACGTGGACTGAGCCGCAGCCGAGATCTTCATGTTGGCGGAACGGCGGGTGTGAGTGCGGATACGACCCTGCTTTTGTTTAGGTACGGGCATAGTGACCTTCCTTATGAACTATCCAGTGTGGCGATTACGCGCAAGTAGCGATACTACCACAGTTTTACTCGTCAAGCTTGAGATTCTTCAATGCTGCAAATGGATTTTCCGTGGCAGCGGCCCATTCAGCCTCTGCTTGAGCGGCGCAATCGCATTGCTCGACGTTGAGATTGATGCCGCAAGTGGGGCATAGGCCGCGACAATCGGGCTTGCACAGGACAACGAACGGCGTGTCCATGACGACCGCGTCGTTGATGGGCTCATCCAGATCGACGATGCGATCCTCGCCCAGCAGCTCGTAGCCATCTTCGTAGGCCTCGGGGTCCTCGGGCTCGTTAAAGAGATAGAATTCCTCGATCTCACCGGCAATATCAAACGAAGCGGGCTCCAGGCAACGGTCGCACTCACCGGTAGCGTGCGCGCGGACCATGCCCGTAAGCAGAACACCGGTGCCGGCATTGGTAAAGACCACATCATAATCAATGCCGTCCTGCAGCTGGTACTCCTTCTCGCCCACCGTATAGGTGGCGACATCGACCTTGCCGGTCAGCGGATACGAGTCTCCGGGAAACTCGAGCTGCTCGGAAAGATCGACGGTAACGCTCGGGAACTCAGCCATTACCACTGACCATTCTGCTGGGCGGCACCCTCGTTGAGCTGCTGACGGCAACGGGTGACGGTGCCGGTCAGGCTCTTGAGGTTCTCCTCGAGGTGCGTAAAGACCTGCTCGGCGTAATCCTCGGCGGCATAGCGCGTCTCGCGCTCATACTGCTGGGCACGGTCGCGAATATCGTCGGCCTGCTGCTGCGCTAAGCGGACGATCTCCTGCTCACCGGCAATGGTGAGGGCCTGCTGCTGAGCATCGGCGATGATGGAATCGGCCTGAGCGGCGGCGGAAGCCATAAGCTCCTCGCGCTCCTTGAGGATACGGCGGGACTTCTGCCATTCCTCGGGATAGCTCATGCGGATCTCGTCGAGGATGTTAAAGAAGACGTCGGCATCGATAACCTTCATCTGGGCGTTCTTGCCGAACGGCGTCTTAGCCTCTTCGATGAGCCCCTCGAGCTCGTCGACAAGACTCACGATCCTGTCGCCAGGAAAATTCTCGCCCGGCATCCGGTCTCCTTTCATAGGTAACATATCATCGAGTTAGTTTACCACATGCCACCAGGCATTAAAAAACGTCACGAAAAGCGATGTTTGAGCGCCTTGACCACATTGGGCGGAACAAAATTAGAGACGTCGCTACCGAGCGAGGCAATCTGGCGAACCACCGAGCTCGAGATATAGCCGTACTGCGGCGCGCTCATGACGAAGATGGACTCCAGCTCGTTATCCAGGCGGTAGTTAAGGTCGGCCTGCTGCAGCTCGTACTCAAAGTCGGTCATAGCACGCAGACCCTTGACCACGGCTCCTGCTCCCTGTTCGCGGGCAAAATCGACCAAGAGGCCGGTGAAGGGTAGCACCTCGACGCCGTCAATATCACCGAGCGCCTCACGGGCCAGCGCCACGCGCTCATCGAGCATAAAGGTGGTGCCGACGCCGTTTTTTCCCTGCGACTCGGCAACGGCCACGATCACGCTGGGGAAGATGCGGCGGGCACGGCGAATCACGTCGATGTGGCCAAACGTGATGGGATCGAAGGTGCCCGGGACGATTACGCGGTTAATGGTGTCACTCATGGGCATCCTCCGTGGGTGCGTCGCTATCGTTGCCATCATCCTCGCCGTTACCAAGCCAACGAAGCAGGTCGACCGAGGTTATTCCGTAACGCTTCTCGCGCACGATCTCAAAACCTGCCGGATGCGCACCCGCATCGGCGGCAGCGTGCTCGAAGAGCGCATAGGCACCCTGCGCCAGCAAGTCCTGCTGGGTCAAGTTCTGCAGCAGCTCCTCGACCGGCTCTGCGCCATAAGCATAGGGCGGGTCGAGCAGGACCAGGTCAAAGGGACCGCCCGGCACGCGGCCGCGCGAAGCGCTTGCCAGCACGTCGCCGCCCACCACACGCCAACGCGCACGGTCGCGGCACAGCGACTCGATATTCTTGGTAATCAGACGAGCAGCGTTGCGATCGATCTCGAACGTGGTGAGCGAGCGGGCACCACGCGAGAGCATCTCAATGCCCAAGGCACCGGAGCCGCCAAAGGCATCCAGCACACGGACCTCGTCCAGATCGAAGTCGAATGCCGACATGACCATAGATGCGCACGCCTCGCGCACGCGATCGGTCGTGGGGCGGGTGACATCGCGACCACGGGGCTCATCGATCTTACGACCGCGCCATTCGCCGCCGATGATTCTCATCCTCCGCTGACCTCCTTAAAGATGTGTCGATACCGCATGGCGACCGCATCGCGCAAGGGGCGCGTCGCCACGGAGTCAAGGTTGCAAGCATACCGCAAGAGCTCGACCGCGTCCAAATGGGCCCACTCGATCAATTCCCCGTCGGCATCGAGGTCAACGAAGCGCAAGGTCACGCCGCCATGCTGGCGGTAACCCAGGATTTCACCCTCGTGGCGCAGACGCAAGTCCATCTGGGCGAGCGTAAAGCCGTCCGAGGTCTTCTCGAGCGACTGGAGACGTTCCTGTGCCGCCGACGCGCCGCCGTTGCCCTTGGAGTGAGTCATGACCAGGCACGTACCCGACACGCTGCCGCGGCCTACGCGCCCACGCAGCTGGTGCAAGGCCGCCAACCCAAAGCGCTCGCCGTTCTCGATGACCATGACGGTGGCGTTGGGCACGTCAACGCCCACCTCGACCACCGTGGTCGAGACGAGCACATCGATCTCGCCGCGCTTAAAGGCATCGATCACGCGGTCCTTCTCCCCCGCCGGCATGCGGCCATGAAGACGCTCGATGGTAAGCCCCGGTAACGCCAGACGAAGGCGATCGAGCTCGGTCGCCGTGTCATGCAACGGCACGGGAACGGTCACGCGGCCTTCGTCGTCGCGAGCGATGCCGGGCACGTCTTCGAGCTCATCAGCCGAATCGCTCGGCTCCACGAGCGGACAGATTACGTAGGCTTGCTGCCCCTTTTCGTGCGCCTCGCGAATGGCGCCATAGGCCAGGTCGCGACTCGACTCGGTAAGGACGCGCGTCGTCACGCCGGCACCCGGAACGGGACGATGGCGGATGATGCTCGTATCAAGGTCACCGTACACCGAGAGCGCCAGCGTGCGCGGGATAGGCGTGGCCGTCATAACGAGCAGGTCGGCGCCCGGGCCCTTGGCACGCAGGGCATTGCGCTGGCCCACACCAAAGCGGTGCTGCTCGTCGATGACGACAAGCGACAGATGCTTAAACGCCACGTCATCCGAAAGGACCGCATGGGTACCAAAGAGCACGTCGAGCTCGCCCGATTCCAGCTGCGCATGGATCTGCTCGCGCTCGGCCGCCGGCGTGGCACCCGTCAGGAGCGCCCAGGACATGCCAGCCTGCGAGAGCAAGGGGCCGGTCTTATCGGCATATTGGCGCGCCAGCACGCCCGTAGGCGCCATAACGCAGGACTGAGTACCCGAATCGGCCGCGACGGCCAGCGCGCAAGCGGCGACGGCCGTCTTGCCGGTACCGACGTCGCCCAGCAGTAGGCGGTTCATCACGCGCCCGCCATCGCACATGTCGTGCAGGATGTCTTGGAACGCGGCCTCCTGCTCGTCGCTCAGCGAAAACGGCAGGGCCTCCTTGAGCGCCGCCAGGTGCCCGCCCGCGGCATGCGCATAAGGCACCACGTCGACCATACCGCCATCGTTGCGCAGACGCAGTGCGAGCTGCAAGCAGAGACACTCCTCGTACGCAAGACGCCGGCGTGCGATGTCGCGCTCGGCCATGCTCGAGGGAAAGTGGATCGAGCGCAGCGCACGGGCATTGCTCATGAGCTTCCGCTTTGCGCGCAGCGGCGCGGGAATGGGATCGAACGGATTGGCAGCCACTTCGAGCGCACCGCTCACGATACGGCGCATCCATGCCTGACTCACGCCATCACTCACGTAGTGGACCGGCAAAATGGTACCCGCGGCACGCCCGTCCTCGAGCTTTTCAAAGTGGGGCGAGGCCATCTGCTTAAAACCGTAGGCAAACTCGACCTTGCCCATCACGGCCAGGCGGTCGCCCTGCTTAAGCTGTTGGGCAATCCAAGGCTGACGGAAAAAGGCAACCTGCAGCACGCCCGTCTCGTCCACGAGCGAGACCTCAGTCACCTGCATACGCGGACGGGGCTGCTTTTGGACAATACGATCGACCGTGGCGATGATGGTACACACGGTACCGATGGGCGCCATCTCGATGGACCACGAGCGAGTGAAGTCCAGGTAGCGATGAGGAATATGGAGAAGGAGGTCCCCCACCGTCCGAATTCCCAGACGGCGAAGGGCCTCCTCACGTTTACCCGAAACATATTTGAGTCGCGCGATATCCTCATCGAGCGCATTGCTCTGGGCAAAACGCTCCGAGACGCGCGGCACGGAGCACAGCTCGGACATAGGCAGAGCCTACTCGATCGAGAAGATCACGGGATAGAGCGGCTGCTCGCCACGATGGGCGTCGATCTCCAGATCGGGCTGAGCCTCCTCGATGGCGTCGACGATCTCCTGGAAGGCCTCATCGGACAGCTCCTCGCCGGCCAAAATCGTCAGCGCGTCGCCCTCCTCTTCCTCCTGCATGCGGTTGATGCAGTCGAGCGTGACCTGCTTCACATCGGAGCCGACCACGTCGATGGAACCGGCAATGATACCCATGACGTCACCGGAGTGAATCGGCGAGCCGTCGGAGGCGCTGGAGTCGCGCACGGCGCGGGTGACCTCGCCATCGCGGACCTCGCTGATGGCGTCGACCATGGCGGCAACGGCGTCCTCGAGCTCAGAATCGGGCAGGACCGCGAACAGCGCGGAGAAGGCCTGCGGAACGGTCTTGGTGGGAACGACGGCGACCTTCTTGTCGGTGCAGGCGGAAGCAGCGGCCTCGGCAGCCATGCGGATGTTGCCGTTGTTGGGCAGGATGATGACCGAGGTCGCGTTGACCTGGTCGACGGCACCCAGCAGGTCGGCGGTCGAGGGATTCATGGTTTGACCGCCCGACACGATCACATCGACGCCGAGGGACTTGAGGATGTCGGCCTCGCCGGAACCGGCGGCAACGGCGACAAAGCCCAGGGCCTTCGCGGGCTCGGCGGCCTTCTCCTGGTCCTCGTGGATCTTAGCGGTACGGTCGTGGGCCTCCATCTCCATGTTGTGGATAAAGACCTCGTAGATCTGACCAAGCTGCAGCATGTGCTCAAGCACCAAGTTCGGGGTGTTGGAGTGCACGTGGATCTTGTAGTCGGGGTAGGCACCCACGAGCAGCTCGCAGTCACCCATGGAGCCCAGGAACTTAAGGCACTCGTCCTCGTCAAACGGGGCGTCGGCCTTAAAGAGGAACTCGTTGCAGTAGCGGAACTCCGAACCCTCCCAATCGTCGTTGGCCTCGATCTCGACGCGATCGAGGGCCGCGTCGCGGGCAGAGCCAGCGGAATCGAACGTGGCGGAGAAATCCTCGACCACGGTGCTGCGGCCAAGCGCGGCGGCAACAAAGTTCTCCAGGAAGATGGCAAAGCCAAAGGCACCGGAGTCGACCACGCCGTTCTCCTTCAGAACGGGCAGCAGGTCGGGCGTGCGGGCGACGGACTGGTAGGCCTCGACGACGATGGCGTCGAGCGCATCCTCGGCCGAGAACTTCTTCTTCTCGCATTCGTCTGCCTTGGTCGAAACATCACGCAGGACCGTGAGGATCGTGCCCTCGATGGGCTTACGGACAGCCTGGAAGGCAACCTTGACGGCACGACGGAAGGCGAAGGCGATATTGGCGGACGTAATGGGCTCATCGGCAGAGACGAGGCCCTCGGCCACACCACGCAGAATCTGCGAGGTGATGACGCCGGAGTTGCCGCGGGCGCCCATCAGGGAGCCGTGGGTGATGGCGCCGGCAATGGCCTCCATGTCGGCGTCGGCGGGAAGGGCGGAAAGCTCCTTAGTCACCGAAGCGAGCGTGAGCGACATGTTGGTGCCGGTGTCGCCGTCGGGTACGGGGAAGACGTTGAGCTTGTTGATCTCCTCGGCCTTTTCGGAAACGGCAGCCGCAGCGATCGGAAAACAGGTGCGAATGGTCTTTGCAATCATGGGTATTTGAATCTCCGTTTTCGGATGCTAGTTCAGACGGCTCTTGAGCGCGTCGATGTGAATGCCGATCTTAAGGCTGGCGGGATCGATCTGGGCGATCTCCTGTAGGGTGAAGGCGACGGAGCTCGAAAGATTGTGGCAGACGGACTTCATGTTGACGCCGTTCTCGAGCACGACGTGAAGGTCGACCGTGAGGCCGTTCTCGTCGGCGGAAACAAGCACGCCCTTGCGGAGGCGCTGGCCAGCAAGCAGGCGCACGCTCTCGGCGCCCTGGAGCTGTTCGGCCATACCGACGACGCCGTAGCACGTCATCGCGGCATAACCGGCAATATCGGCAATAACGTCGTTCGAGACGCTCAGGCTGCCGTTAATGGTCTCAGACACAAGAATCTCCTTTTCTGGTGCTCGCGGCACCATGTCGTGGGAGCAATCATTCCAACATTTTACAACGACCGCGCCATGTTAAGGCGGCGGGGTTCACGATTACATCCTCGACACGAAATGTTGATACGGTAACGTTCGCCACAGGCGATCGCGGCATGAAAAAACCCGCCGCATATGCGACGGGTTTTACAACCTGGCTCCCCGGGTAGGACTCGAACCTACAACAGCGCGGTTAACAGCCGCGTGCTCTACCATTGAGCTACCGAGGAATAGGTGCGTGCTCTCAAGCAACGAAGTTTATTATACGGACGATTGGGCGAAGGGCAAGAACTTTTTTAAGAAATTTTCTCGCCTTGATCCCTTGGGGACGGGCTAACTGCCGGCACCGGCAACGGAAACGCCGATGTTTTGACAATGCCAGCGAGCGGGCACCAGAGCGAACAAATTGGCATGAAAAGAGGACGGCATAGACCTTCTGGTCATGCCGTCCTCTTTGAATGACAAGTTGTCGCTCTGGTGTCCGCGCAGCGTCGGCCAGTTACGGCGTTTGGTAAAACGCCGTAACTACTAAGACTCGATGTAGTCCTTCAACTTGCTAGAGCGGCTCGGATGGCGGAGCTTGGCCAGGGTCTTGGACTCGATCTGGCGGATACGCTCGCGCGTGACGCCAAACTCGCGACCAACTTCCTCGAGCGTGCGGGGGTGTCCGTCAACGAGACCAAAGCGCAGCTCGATAACCTTGCGCTCACGATCGGCAAGCGAATCGAGCACCTGGGTGAGCTGCTCCTGCAGCATGGAGAAGCTGGCCGCATCGGGCGGAACGATAGCCTGGGAGTCCTCGATAAAGTCGCCCAGCTGGGAATCCTCTTCCTCGCCGATCGGGGTCTCCAACGACACGGGCTCCTGCGAAATCTTCTGGATCTCGCGGACGCGGCCGGCGCTCATGTCCATCTCGGCACCGATCTCCTCGGGGGTCGGGTCGCGGCCCAGATCCTGGAGGAGCTGGCGCTGCACGCGGACGAGCTTGTTAATGGTCTCGACCATGTGCACGGGAATACGAATGGTACGGGCCTGGTCGGCAATAGCGCGCGTAATGGCCTGACGAATCCACCACGTGGCGTACGTGGAGAACTTAAAGCCCTTCTGGTAGTCGAACTTCTCGACGGCGCGGATCAGACCGAGGTTGCCCTCCTGGATCAGATCCAGGAACAGCATGCCACGGCCGACATAGCGCTTGGCGATGGAGACGACCAGACGCAGGTTTGCGCTGATGAGCGCCTGCTTGGCCTCAAGACCAACGTTCTCGATACGCGTAAGACGACGCATCTCGGCACGCGTGAGCTCGATCTCGCCAGCCTCATTTGCCTCGAGCTTCTCGGTAGCCTCGAGACCGGCCTCGATCTTCATGGCCAGATCGACCTCTTCAGATGCGGTCAGCAGGTCGACCTTACCGATCTCCTTGAGGTACATACGAACCGGGTCGCCGGTCAGCATCACCGTGGAGGCATCGATGCCGCGCACGCGCGAACGCGAACGAGACGTGCGCACGGTGCGCTTCTTCTTGCTCTTGGAAGAGCCCATCTCGGCGTCGGCCTGGCGGGCCATCTTAAGCTCGTGATCGTCAAGCGAGCCGGAATCGTGCTCGTCGTCGTCATCGAAATCATCGGTATCGTTATCGTCATCGTCGACGCCCATCGGAGCGTCGTCGTTTCCGCTCGCGGAGATAATCTGGATGCCGCTGTTACGCAGCGCGGAATACACCGCGTTGAGCTGCTCATCAGAGACATCGATATCCTTCAGGGCGACCTGAATCTCGTCCTCGGTTACCGAAGCCCTGTTTGAGCCGTTGCCCATGAGCTTTGCAACGTAGGATTCCAGCCCAGTACCCGTGCTCTCAGTCTTTTTTGGCACAGATTCTCCCTTCGTAGTCCACAGGACTCAATACTTTAGCACACACGTAGACGTCTATACCCAAAATAAAGACAGGATATAGGCGAGAATACGCTGGTTGACCACAGCATCTAGGCCTGGTCGGCGCCTGCGGTCTCCAAACCGATCAAACGAAATGGATCGGCCACGCCACCGATCGACTTTTGGAGCTCGCGCTGGCGCTGTGAATCTTGCACCGCCTGCATCGTCAGCACGCGACGGGCCTCATCGTCGAGTGAACGGTCCTGACGCAACTTGGCCTGCGCGGCCCGCATGCGACGTTTGATGGTGTAGAGCTCGAGCGTATCGAGCATAAAGACGATGTTCGTCTCGGTCGGGTGCTTACTCGTTGCCGAGATGCGCCCGGCACTCACAAGCGTTGCCGCCTCGGGACACACCGCGCGCGCCGCATCCATGCAGGCCGCAGGATCGGTGCCCGGCGGCGTCGCCAGCACGGCCCACGCAATGGACTCGTGACGCGGGTCGACCCACTCAATAGAACAAATACGATCGGCATACGTGCGGAACAGATCGGGGTAGCTCGTGAGCATCGTCAGCAGCTCGCGCTCCCCCGCCAGGGATTTCCGCTCCAGATCGGTCAAAACAATCGGCATCGACGGAGCTGCCGCCGCGCTTGAACTATCGGCAACGGTCGCAGCGCTTTCCATCCCCGCTGGCACATCGATTGGCGGCAGGTCCTCGTCGACCTCCACCGGCGCGGCCCCATAGGCATCAAGCGGAACGTAGTCGTACGGGTCCTCCTCGACCGGTGCGGACACCGGCGGCGTCGCACCCGCGGCCCAGGCACCGCGACCGGCACTGCGCGCACCAGTCGCACCGCCGCCCGAGCTTCGTCCCTGCGAACCGCCCGCGCGCTCAGCTTGCGCGCGCTGGCGCTCGTAGCTCTGCTCACGCCGGCGCTCGGCATCCTCGCGCTTGGCGACATCGCGAAACACACGGCCCGAACTCGCGCGCACGGTCTCCAGGTCCAAACCCAACAGGTCGGCAATCTGGATAAAGTACGTGTCGATCATATAGCTGTCGCGTAGCGGATAGATAAGTGTCAGCGCGTCCTCGAGCGCCTTGGCGCGACCGCCCGGCGTGGTAATGTCGCTCGACTCCTGCAGCGAACGGTACACAAAGTCCATGAGGGGCTCGGCGGCATCGATGCGCGCCTGCAGCGCCTCGCCACCATGCGCCGTGATGAACTCCATGGGGTCGTTGCCGTCGGGAAGCACCACGCAGCGCAGGTCCATCGAATCCTGCTCGATAAACTGAATCGCGCGGCGCGCGGCCTTTTGACCCGCGGCGTCGCCATCGAACATATATACAATGCGCTTGGCAAAACGGGTGAGTGTCTTAACGTGATGTTCCGTGAGTGCTGTGCCCAGCGTGGCGACGACGTTTTTGATCCCTGCCTCCCAGCAGGCGATGCAGTCGGTATAGCCCTCCACCACGATGGCGGTATCCTGCGCAACGATAAACTCCTTGGCCCAGTTAAAGCCATAGAGGTTTCGTTTCTTATGAAACACGCTCGTCTCGGCAGTGTTGAGGTACTTGGGCTGACCATCGCCCATGATACGCCCGCCAAAGGCGATATTGTGACCCTGCTCATCAAAGATGGGAAACATCACGCGGTCGTAAAAGCGGTCCGCGAGCTGTCCGCGCCCACGGCTCACGGCCACGTTGGCGTCAATCATCTCCTGCGGGGTAAAGCCCGCTTGAGACAGATGCGAAACCAGCGCGTTGCGACCCGGCGCAAAGCCCAGGCAATAGCGTCGGCAGACATCTCCGCCCATACCGCGGCTGGCAAAGTACTCGCGCGGACGGCTGTCCTTACCGCGCATAAGCATGGTGTGGTAGAACTGAGCCGTCTCGGCGCACAGGTCATAGATGCGGGCACGCTTGGTGCCGCGATCGCGCTGCGCACCGGTGTCGTGCAGTTCAATGCCCGCACGATCAGCCAAATAGCGGATCGACTCGGGAAAACTCAGGTTCTCGCGCTTCATAATATAGGTGAAGACGTCGCCGCCCTCGCCGCAGCCAAAGCAGTGCCACACCTGCGTAGCAGGGATAATGTGAAATGATGGGGTCTTTTCGCCATGAAACGGGCAGCAGCCCCAAAACTCATGGCCGCGGGGCTTGAGCTCAACCGTTTCCTGCACGATGGCAACCAGGTCCGACGCCGCGCGTACCTGATCTTTTTCCTCATCACTAATCACGGATGCTCACCCCCTGCTCACCCAAGTTATGACGGATATCGTCGATGTTACCCTCGACGGTCGCGATCAACTCGTCCAGGGAATTAAACACGCGAGACGGACGCAGCCAGCGCGTAAACGCCAGCGACACGGAAGCGCCATACAGGTCGCCCGCATAGCCGATCAAGTTGGCCTCAAGATGCGCCGAGGCGGCATCATCAGCATAGGTCGGCGGCAGCCCGACGTTAACGGCAGCAGGCCATACGGTATCGTCGACCAGCACCAGACCCTCATAGACGCCATCGGCAGGCACTTGGATGCCGTCGGGCACCTGGATGTTTGCCGTGGGAAATCCCATGTCGGAGCCCTCGTGACGGCCAGCCGCCACAACGCCGCGCAGCATATAGGGACGGCCGAGAAGCTCGGCAGCCAGCTCCACATGACCCTGACCAAGCTCATGGCGGATGCGCGTGGCACAGATGGTCTGCCCGTTAACGCAGAGCAGGTCGTGACCGTAAACGTCAACCCCACGCTCAGCGCCCCAGGCGCGCATTTCGGCAACGCCCGAAGCGCCGCCACGGCCGAGCCTAAAGTCGCTGCCTACACGAATGGAGCGAATGTCGACAACGCGCGACAACAGCGCCAGAAACCCGACATGGTCGAGTGCCGCCACGGCGGGCGTAAAGGGAACGGCCACCACCGCATCGACCCCGGTTTGAGCCAGGGCATGCAGGCGGTCGGCCGTCGTCATCAATTTTTGAGCGGGCGAAGGACTCACCACGACGTCCGGATCAGGATCGAAGGTAACCACGACCGCTTTGCTGCCGTGATCATGCGCATCGCGAATAACCGCGTCGATCAGTTCTTGGTGCCCACGATGCACGCCATCAAACACGCCAATGGCGATCGACGCGGCACCCAAGAACTCGCACCCATCAAATGCATCGGCAGAAATGATACGGGCCTCATCCAACTCACCCGCGAAAAAGACACGCGCGAGCTCGTGGGGCGCCAGCATCATCGAACACCGCCGATCGCCTGCGGAAAGACGTGCTCCATCACAAAGCGGCCGCCCTCGATGCGGGCGAGCGCTTTGAGTCCCCCATCAAGCACGAGCGCGAACGGTGCCTTCGACGTATCGAAGTCCACAAGCGCGCGTTCAACGGGAATGCGGCGACCACAAAGCAAGTCGTCTGCAAGATTGCCCGGCAAATCGACACGCGTGGCACCAAGGGCGCCGATGGGATCCAGAGCAAAGCCGGCAGCGGACTCGGCAGAGAGCTCCTCTACCGCATGACAAGCGCCAATGGAAACAACACCGGAGGCCGTGCGGCGCAGCGCGGAAATATGCGCAGCGCTATCGCAGGCGCGACCCAGATCGCGAGCAAGCGCGCGAATGTAGGTGCCCTTGCTTACCGAAAACGCCACGGTCCAGACGCACGTATCGCCTTCGCCGCCCACGGCGATCAGGTCGGCGGCATAGACCTCGACGGGGCGCGGGGGCAACTCAACCGCATTGCCCTCGCGAGCACTCTTATAGGCGCGAACGCCATTGACCGAAATGGCCGAAAACGCTGGCGGCACCTGCATCTGCGGGCCAAGCATAGCGGCCAGCTGCTCACGGGCGTAAGCAAAATCGCGCAGCTCGGGGGCAACGGGCACCGTGCGGACGGCCTCACCCTCCGCGTCATCGGTATTGGTCTCGACGCCAAACGAAATGTCGGCGACATAACTTTTGGTATCCAGGGTTAGCATGCCCAGCAGACGGGTCGCCTGGCCCACGCCCACCACCATGACACCCGAGGCCATGGGGTCGAGCGTACCGGCATGGCCGACGCGTCGCTCATGGAGGGCGCGTCGGCACTGCGATACCACATCGTGGGACGTACAGCCCACCGGCTTATCGACGGCGAGCAGCATATTAAGTTGAGAAGGCGTACGACGAGCCATGTACCATCCAAAATGTTAGAGCTCGACGGTCACCGTAGCGGGATCCTCCCCTACCAGCTCGGCCAGCATGGGGAGTGCCGCGGTGAGCGTCTCGAGAATCGTTCCGTTGTTAGAGAAACCAGCGGCCGCGGGATGTCCGCCACCGCCAAAAGCAGCAGCGATCTCGGAAACATTGAGGTCGCCCTTGGAGCGCAGGTTGCCGCGTACCTTGGTATCGCCCTCAATGCCCTTCAGGAACAGGCAGACCTCCACACCCATCACCGAACGCACCACATCGACCAGGCCGTCGCACTCGTCCGAAGTGACGCCGCAGGCCTCGAGGTCGCTCTGGTACGCATAACTATATGCCACACGACCGTGCGCCACTGTCTTGATGCGGCCCATAACGATGGACTTGAGATGTAAGAACTCTACGCGCATGCTCTGGTAGACTTCGAGCGCAACGCGCGCCGGATCGGCACCGTGCGCGACCAGGCGCGAGGCGGCATGGAACGCAGCGGCATCGGCGTTTTGGTACTGAAAACGACCGGTATCGGTCACCAGGCCGCACAGCAGGCAGGTCGCGACACCATCGCGAGCCACAATGCCGCAATTGTCCAAAAAGCGGTCGATGATCATGGCACAGGCCGCGGCATCGACGCACCTCAGACTCAGCTCGGCAAATTCCTCGCGCGCCGGATGGTGATCGAAGCACACCACATGCGACGAGCGGCGGAGCACCTCGGCAGAGTTGTTCAGACGCTCGACGACCGGTACGTCCACCGAGATAAACAGGTCCGGATTGCCGGCATACGCAGATGCCGGCACCAGACGGTCGGCGCCCTCCATAAAGCGGTAAATGCGCGGAACCGGATCATCGTCTGCCAGCAGCAGGGCAATGTCCTTGTTGGGAAAAAACTTCATAAGCGAGAGGCCCAGACCCAGCACGGAGCCCAGGGCATCACCATCGGGAGACGTATGTCCCGAAATCGCAATGGAGGACGCACCCTCGATGAGCTCGAGGATGCGTCGCTGAATATCTGCAGACTCGCACGATGCGAGGTCGGCGGAATTACTCATCTAAAGCTGCCTCCTGGGCGGCATCCGCTATTGGATAGCCGTCCTCGTCCTTTTCGATCGCAAGCGTGGCGGGAACGTTTTCCAGCGCGCGCGTGATGCGCTCGGCCTCATCGGTCGAGCGATCGATGCGAAAATCGAGCTCGGGCGTGACGCGCCAATCGAGCGAGCGGGCCAGCAGGCTACGGATGCGGCCCTTAGCGCTGGCGAGCGCCTCCATGACCTCGTCGTAGCGGCTCGCGTCGCACGACACGTACACGCGCGCGAACGAACGGTCCACCGCGACCTCGACCGCGGTCAGGGTGACCAGGTCGAGACGCGGATCGGAAACCTCAAAGAGCAGGATATAACCGAGCTTCTCGCGAAGCTGCTCGCCCAAACGGCGGGTTGCCTGCGTTTGCTTCATAGCGCTACCCCCTACTCGGTACGGGCAACCTGGTCGATGCGGTAGCCCTCAATGGTGTCGCCAGGCTTGATGTCCTGGAAGTTCTCCAGGCCAATACCGCCCTCGGAGCCGCTCTTGAGGCTCTTGGCCTCGTCCTTATAGTGGCGCATCGAGGCGATTTTACCGTTGAAGACCACGATGCCATCGCGCACCAGGCGCACGGAATCGGTCGCGGCGATCTCGCCCTCTTCGACGCGGACACCGGCGGCGATACCGACCTTGGGCACCTTGAAGGTATCCAGAACGGTCGCGGTACCCGTGGAAACCTCGACCTCGGTGGGCTTGAGCATGCCGATACGGGCTGCGTCGAGGTCCTCGAGGCACTTGTAGATGACGTCGTAGCAACGGATCTCGACGCCCTCGCGCTCGGCGGCGGAGCGAGCCTTGCCGTCGGGACGGACGCCAAAGCCGATGATGATGGCGTTGGAGGCGTCGGCCAGAACGACGTCGGTCTCGTTGATGGCGCCAACGGCGGAGTGGATCGTGTTGATGCGCACCTCGGACTGGTCCATCTTGTCGAGGGAGTCCTGAAGGGCCTCGATAGAACCCTGGACGTCGGCCTTGATGATCAGGTTGAGCTCCTTGACCTCGGCGTCGGCGATGGTCTCGAAGAGGTTCTCGAGCGTCACATGCTTCACGCGGCTCTGCTCCTCGATGCGGGCCTTGAGCGAACGCTCATCGGCCAGGGCGCGAGCCTCGCGCTCGTCCTCGAACACGCGGAACTCATCGCCGGCGTTGGGGACGGACTGCAGGCCCAGGATCTCGACGGCGTCGGAGGGACCGGCCTCGGTGACGGCGTTGCCCTTGGGGTCGAGCATGGCGCGGACGCGGCCGTAGGTAAGGCCGGCGACCAGCGTATCGCCCACGTGCAGGGTACCGCGGGTCACGAGCACGGTGGCAACCGAGCCGCGGCCCTTGTCGAGCTTAGCCTCGAGGACGTTGCCCGAAGCGAACGTATCGGGGTTGGCCTTGAGCTCGAGCACGTCGGCCTGGAGCAGGACGGTCTCGAGCAGGTCGTCGATACCGATCTTCTGCTTGGCCGAGATATTGACGAACATGTTCTGTCCGCCCCACTCCTCGGGGATGATGCCGTACTCGGTGAGCTCCTGGCGCACGCGGTCGGGGTTGGCACCCGGCTTATCGATCTTGTTGACGGCGACGACGATAGGAACGCCGGCGGCCTTGGCGTGGTTGATCGACTCGATGGTCTGGGGCATGACGCCGTCGTCGGCAGCCACGATCAGAATGACGATGTCGGTCACCTTGGCGCCGCGGGCACGCATGGCCGTAAAGGTGGCGTGACCGGGGGTATCGATGAAAGTGATCTTGCGGTCGTTGATCATGACCTGCGAAGCGCCGATGGCCTGGGTAATGCCGCCCGCCTCGCCGGCAGCGACGCCGGTGTGACGGATGGCGTCGAGCAGGCTCGTCTTGCCGTGGTCGACGTGGCCCATGACGGTGACGACCGGGGCACGCGGCTTAAGGTCGGCGGGATCGTCGTAGAACGAGAAGGTGTTCTCCTCCTCGGGAGTGATGATCTTGATCTGACGGCCCAGGTCGTCGGCAACGAGCTCGACGAGGTCGTCGGACATGGACTGCGTCATGGTAAGCGGCGTGCCCAGCAGGAACAGGCGCTTGATGATGTCGTTGGCCGGAACGTCGAGCGCCTCGGCGAGCTCCTGGACGGTAACGCCCTGGGAGACCTTGATGGCGTCGAGGTCCTCGGGGTTCACGCCCTGGGCCAGCGCCTCCTCAATCTTGCGCTCTTCCTGAGCCTTAGCGGCCTCGCGCTCGCGCTTCTCCTTGCGCTTTTTGCGGCGACCAGTGGACTCGCGAGAGGCCTCCTCGACGGCGGCACGAGCCTCCTCGAGCACCTTCTCGCGGCTGTACTCCTCGGCCTCGCGAGCCATGCGGCTGTAGTGGTCCTCTTCGTTGTTGTGACCGCCCTTGCGCTTCTTGCCCTTGCCCTGCTTGTCGGGGTTGGGGAAGTCCATACCGGCAGCGACGTTGTTGCTGGCATTGGTGCGATGGCTGTGGGGACGGCTCTCGGAGGCGTTGCGCTCGGAGTTGTTATCGGAGGCGTTGCGATCGTTACGACGGCCACCGCGACGGTCGTTGTTGCCGCCACGACGGTTGCCGCGCTCGGCAGCGCGCTCGGCCTTGGCCTTCTGCTCGGCGTCCTTCTTCTCCTTGAGCACGGTCTCCTGTGCGGCGATCTGGTCGAGCAGCGAACGGAAGCGCGAACCGGAGTCGGAAGCGGGAACGGCGCGGCGCTGGGCCTCGCGGGCAGCCTCCTCCTTCTCGCGGGCAAGGCGCTCCTGCTCGGCCTTCTTCTTGGCCTCGGCCTCGGCGCGGGCGGCCTCCTCGGCAGCCTGGGCGGCGGCGAACTGGCGGCGCTCCTCCTCGCGTGCCTTCTCGGCGGCGATGCGCTCGCGCTCTGCCTCGGCAGCACGTGCTGCCTCCTCGGCGGCAGCGGCCTGCTCCTCGGCCTGCTTGGCGGCCTCGACTTCCTGGGCGCGGGCCTCGATCACCGAGGCGAGCTGCTTGCGGACCATGGCGACGTAAGCGTCCTCCAGGGCGGAGGAAGCGGACTTAGCGGGAATCTTCATTTCGGCGAGATGACCCATCAGTTCCTTGGAGGTCATGCCGAACTCTTTGGCCAGGGTGGACACACGGACTTTTGCCATATGACTTCACCTACCCTTTCTGGCACCTTGGGTGCCTAGAGACTGAACGAGCGTGGGGTATGCGCTGGGACCTGCCCGGCGCGACCGCGCGCTAGATCAGGTCCTCCGCATCATCGAAGGCGTCGGTGTCGTGGACGCCGCAGAAACGGGAGCCGGGACGAGCCTGGTTGCGGCACTGGATGCCGTCCTCGGACACGAACTCGCAGCGACGGACGTCCTCGTCCTCCTCGTCACCGATCAGGTCGGCGGCGGGCTCCTCGTGAACGGGAACGTTCTTGAGGATGTCGGCGGCAAGGGTCTCGGACTTGATGTCGATGTGCCAGCCGGTCAGACGCGCGGCGAGGCGGGCGTTCTGGCCCTCCTTGCCGATGGCGAGGGACAGCTGGTCGTCGGGCACGATAACGCCGGCGTAGGCCTTCTCCTCGTCGATAAGGACGCGGGTGACCTTGGCGGGCGACAGGGCGTTGGCGACGTAGACGGCCGGATCGGCATCCCACAGGATGACGTCGACGCGCTCGCCACGGAGCTCGCCCACGACGGCGCGAACACGGCTGCCCTTGGGGCCGACGCAGGCGCCAACGGGATCCAGGCGATCGTCGAGCGAGTGGACGGCGACCTTGGAGCGCTGGCCGGGCTCGCGGGCGATCGACTTGATCTGGACGGTGCCCTCATAGATCTCGGGCACCTCCTGCTCAAACAGACGACGCATGAGCTCGGGGTGGGTACGGGAGATGACAATCGGCGGACGGCTGTGCTCGCCACGAACCGGCTGCAGGTTGGAGTTGGGGTCGCGAACGTCGATGATCACGGCCTTGATGTGCTGGTTGTGCAGGTAGCGCTCGCCCATCGGACGCTCGTTGCGCTCGTTCTCGTAACGGCGCTGGTCGAAGTGCGGAAGCTCGGCCTCGACGCCCTCGCGGATCTTGACGATCGTGAAGTCGGGCGTGGACTGCAGCACGGTACCGCTGATGAGGTCACCGATGCGGCCGGCGAACTCCTCGTAGATCTGCTCGCGGGCGGAGTTGCGCACGATGGCGTTGATCTCGGCCTTGGCGTGCTGGGCGGCGATGCGGCTCGTGTTCTTGGGGGTGACGTCGATCTCCTCGAACTCGGTGAAGTTGCCTTCCTCGTCCATGGAATCGTCGATCGGCTCCAGGCGGTAGACGTAGATCTTGCCGGTGGTGCGGTCGATGGTCACCTTGGCGCCCCACTCAAGATGCAGGATCTCGGCATAGCTCTTGGCGAGCGACTGCTCCAGGCGGTCGATCAGGTAGAGCTGGTCGATGTGCCTTTCCTGGCAAAGCTCCATCAGGGCGGTCATCATGTCGGATGCTGCCATCTTACTTTCCTTCCTTCGCGGGCTTGAAGTCGTAGGTGGGCTTCAACTTGCACTTTTTAACATCAGAGAAAACGAGGGTAACGGACTCGCTGTCCTCGAGCTCGAGGGTCACGTTCGTCTCGGTGGCGGCGGCAATCTTGCCGGCGTACTTGCGACGGCCCTCGGTGGCGGTGGAGGTGAGCTCGCAGTTCTCGCCCACAAAGCGGGCAAAGTCACGCGGGCGGCGCAGCGGGCGCGCCATACCCGGGCTCGACACCTCGAGCGTATAGCTCGAAGAGATGGGGTCGAGCTCCTCAATCACATCGCCGACCCATTTGGTGTTGGCCGTGACGTCATTGAGCGACAGGCTCTGGCCCTCGGCACCCTCGATACGCACACGCACGCAGGGGGCCTTGGTGGCACCCACGAGCTCAACGTCGACAATGTCGACATCGTGCTGGGGAGCAACGGCCTCGAGCGCGTCGATGATCGCCTGCTCGGTCTTGGTCTTGACCATTGCGGCACCTCCATCCATACAAAAAAGAAGCGGGGCCGAAACCCCACTTCTTTCAATTACAACTTCATTTGCAAGCAAACTATACCAATACCTGCACAAACGTGCAACCACAACACAAACCCGCAGGTCAGCGTGAGCACAGGTTCTCCACAAGAAATGGATAATTGGGTGTTGTCGCAAGTGTCCTTAACCAAAAAGAGGGGCGACTCCCTACGGAATCGCCCCTCGCTTTTTGATGTCAGCTATGCGCACAGCGCTTACTTGACCACCAGGTTAACCAGCTTGCCGGGCACGCAGATGGCCTTGACGACCGTCTTGCCCTCAAGCCACTTGGCAACGGCGGCCTCGGCGGCAGCCTGCATCTCCTCGTTGGAGGCGTCACGGGCGACGTCGATGCGGCCACGGACCTTGCCGAGCACCTGTACGACGATCTGCACCGTGTCCTCGATGGACTCGGCCAGGTCAAACTCGGGCCAGGCGGCGGTGTAGGCGTTGCCCTCACAGCCGAGCGCCTCATGCCACAGCTCATCGGCCCAGAACGGGCAGATGGGGGCAAGGACGCTCACGATATCCTTGGCCACGCCGTAGCACAGGGCCTTGTCACGGGAAGCGCCCTCAGTAGCGTTGAGGTAGGCGCTCGCGGCATTGACGAGTTCCATGACGGCCGAGATCGCGGTGTTGAACTGGCCGCGGTCGAAGTCCTCGGTGCACTTGGCGATGGTGCGATGGCGCTCGCGGTAGAGCTTCATCGCTGTCTCGTCGAGCGCGGACTTGTCAAAGGCCACGTTGGCGTCGCCGGACTGGACGAGCTGCCACACGATACGCCAGGCGCGCTTAATGAAGCGGTTAGCGCCCTCGACGGCCTTGGGATCCCAGTCGAAGTCCTTCTCGGGCGGGGCGATAAACAGGATCGCCAGACGCATGGTGTCGGCACCGTAGGGCTCAATGACCGAACTCGGGGGCACGACGTTGCCCTTGGACTTGGACATGGTGTCGCCGTTCTCGTCCTTGACCATGCCCTGGCACAGCAGGTTGGTAAAGGGTTCGTCCACGCTCAGCAGGCCCAGGTCGCGCAGCGCCTTGGTAAAGAAGCGGCTGTAGAGCAGGTGCAAAATGGCGTGCTCGATGCCGCCGATGTAGTTATCGACGGGCATCCAACGATCGGCGGCCTCACGGGAGAAGGGCAGCTCGGTGTTGTGCGGATCGGTATAGCGCAGGTAATACCAGCTGGAGCAGGTGAAGGTGTCCATGGTATCGGTCTCGCGCTTGGCCGGGCGACCGCAGACCGGGCAGGTGGTCTCGTAGAACTCCTTGCACTCGGCGAGGGTCTCGCCGGCACCCAGGTCCAGGTTCTCGGGCAGCGTCACCGGCAGCTGGTCCTCGGGCACGGGCACGATGCCGCAGTGCTCGCAGTGGATGGCCGGGATGGGGTTGCCCCAATAACGCTGACGGCTGATGAGCCAGTCGCGCAGACGGAACTCGACCTTGCGACGGCCGCAGCCCATGGCCTCGAGGTCGGCCACGATCGCAGCCTCGCCCTCGGAGTGCTTGCCGCCGCGCATGCCGGTGTACTTGCCGGACTGCACGAGCGTGCCCTCGGCAGCGTGGGCGCAATCCCAGTCGACGGTCTCGGCATGGAAGGTGTCGATGGTCTCGCCGCTAGCCTCGACGGCAGCGCGATCCTCATCGTCCAGGATGATCGGCACGATCGGCAGGTCGTACTTGCGGGCGAACTCAAAGTCGCGCTGGTCGCCGCAGGGAACGGCCATGACGGCACCGGTGCCGTAGTCGGCTACGACGTAGTCGGCAACCCACACGGGGATCTTCTCGCCGTTGACGGGGTTTACCACGTAGCGGCCCGTAAAGGCGCCGTGCTTCTCGAGGGTACCCTGGGCGCGTTCGACGGCAGAGATATGCTTGGAGTCCTCGACAATCTTGGTGACGGCCTCCTCGTACTGAGTGCCCTCGACGAGCTCGTGCAGACGAGCGTACTCGGGAGACAGGACAAAGAAGGAAACGCCAAAGAGCGTGTCGGCGCGCGTGGTGAAGACGGTGATCTTGCCCTCGTCGCCTTCGATGGGCTCGCCATCGGCGTCGCACAGGGTAAAGTCGACCTCGGCGCCCTCGGAGCGGCCGATCCAGTTGGCCTGCATCTGCTTGACGCGCTCGGGCCAGCCGGGGAGCTTCTCCAGGTCATCGAGCAGCTCCTGGGAGTAGTCGGTGATCTTGTAGTACCACTGCTCGAGGTCACGCTTCTCGGGCTCGGTGCCGCAACGCCAGCACTTGCCCTCGGTTACCTGCTCGTTGGCCAAAACGGTCTTGCAGGTGGGGCACCAGTTGACCGGGTTCTTCTTGCGGTAGACCAGACCCTTTTCCCACATCTTTTCAAAGATCCACTGACCCCAACGATAGTAGTCGGGGCTGCAGGTCTTAACGGTACGATCCAGATCGTAGGAGAAGCCCATGCGCCTCATCGTGGCGAGCGCCTGGTCCATGTTCTTATACGTCCAGGCGGCAGCCTGCGTATTGTGCTTGATGGCAGCGTTCTCGGCGGGCAGGCCAAAGGCGTCAAAGCCGATGGGATGCAGCACGTCGTAGCCGCGCATGCGGGCCTGACGGGCCATGGCATCGCCGATGGTGTAGTTGCGCGCGTGGCCCATGTGCAGGTCGCCCGACGGATACGGGAACATCTCGAGCACGTACTTCTTGGGCTTGGTGGCGTCGGTGTCGACGGCAAAGAGGTTCTCGTCGTCCCATGCCTTCATCCACCGGGACTCAATGGCCTGCGCGTCGTAGGCGGGAATCTCGTCCTTATGATCTGTGCAATCGCACATATCAGCTCCTTTAATCTTAGCTGGGGTCGGACGGCTTAGCTTTATTCGCTACTGCGGACAGTCCTGCGCAAGACGAAGAGCACATTAAGTGCTCTTCTTTGCGTGCGGAACTTGTAGCGAACAAAGCTAAGCCGCCCGACCCTAAGGTTAACTTGGTTGATAATAGCAAATACGACAAGCGAGATGCCTGCGACTTGCAGGCATCTCGCTTTATCTTAATAACGTGGTTGTGAATCAACCGCTATTTGTTACCCGCCCAAGCATGGTCGGGTTTTCCAAGTGCCGCAGATTGCCGTGAAAGAGGAGCGAAGCGTACTTTGGTACGCGAGCGACGGTTTGAACGGCAAGGTGCGGTGCTTGGGAAAGCCGCTTAGCGGTAGGCGACACTCTGCTGGGAGTCTTTCACTACAACATCGTGGGCGCCGCCTTCGACGATGGAGGTGGAGCTGACCAGCGTCAGGCGTGCCTTTTCCTGGAGCTCGGGGATCGAGAGGGCGCCGCAGTTGCACATCGTGGACTTAACCTTGTAAAGCGTGCCGCCCACGCCGTCCTTGAGGGAGCCGGCGTACGGGACGTAGGAGTCGACACCCTCGACGAAGCTGAGCTTCGCGGCACCGCCCAGGTCGTAGCGCTGCCAGTTGCGGGCGCGCGCGGAACCCTCGCCCCAGTACTCCTTCATGTACTGGCCATTAACGTTAACGCGCTCGGTCGGGCTCTCGTCGAAGCGGGCGAAGTAGCGGCCCAGCATCATAAAGTCGGCACCCATGGCAAGAGCAAGCGTCATGTGGTAGTCGTAGACGATACCGCCGTCGGAGCACACGGGCACGTAGACGCCAGTCTCCTCGTAGTACTCGTCGCGAGCGCGGCAGACATCGATCAGCGCGGTGGCCTGACCACGGCCGATACCCTTGGTCTCACGGGTGATGCAGATGGAACCGCCGCCGATACCGACCTTGATGAAGTCGGCACCGCAGTCTGCCAAAAAGCGGAAGCCCTCGGCGTCGACGACGTTACCGGCACCGACCTTGACATCCTCGCCGTAGTTGGCGCGGATCCACTCGATGGTGCGCTTCTGCCACTCGCTGAAGCCCTCGGAAGAGTCGATGCACAGGACATCGGCGCCGGCCTCGATGAGCAGCGGCACGCGCTCGGCATAGTCGCGGGTGTTGATACCGGCGCCGACCATGTAGCGCTTATCGCCGTCGAGCAGCTCGTTGGGGTTGGTCTTATGGCTGTCGTAGTCCTTGCGGAAGACGATGCCCATGAGGTGATCGTTGTCGTCGACGATCGGCAGGGCGTTGAGCTTGTTGTCCCAGATCACGTCGTTGGCAACCTTGAGGCTGATGTTCTTGTCGCCCACGATGAGCTGCTCACGCGGGGTCATGAACTCGGAGACCTTCTTCTGGTGATCATCGCGGCTGGGGCGATAGTCACGGCTGGTGACGATACCCACGAGCTTGCCCTTGGGGGTGCCATCGTCGGTAACCGGCATGGTGGAGTGACCGGTCTTCTCCTTGAGGGCGATAACCTGCTCCATGGTCATGTCGGGGGTCAGCGTGGAATCGGACTGCACAAAACCGGCCTTGTGATCCTTAACGGCCTTGACCATAGCAGCCTCGGACTCGGCGCTCTGGGAACCGTAAATGAAGGACAGGCCACCCTCGGTAGCGAGCGCGACACCCATGTCGACGCCCGAGACGGACTGCATGATGGCGGAAACCATGGGGATGTTCAGGGTGATTGCCGGCTTCTCACCGCGCTTAAAGCGGGTCAGCGGCGTCTTAAGAGAGACGTTGTTGGGGATGCACTGCGAGGACGAGTAACCAGGGACCAGCAGATACTCCGAAAACGTGTGGGACTCACCGGGAAAGAACGTAGCCATGTTTCTCCTTTTTCCATGCGACCGGTCGGCTGCAGGCCTCGTAGGACCCAGCCCAACCTTGGGCGCCCAATACTGGGGAAGTATCTTAACGCACTTTGACTGCTACAATGCATGATTTAAGAAGAGCACACGAGGGTTTGACGCAGGCTTTGCGTTTGCCCAGCAAACGCTTTAGCGGGGAGACGTAAGGCACATGGAGTACAAGACGACGGCAAAGTTGGTCATTCAAGCGTGCGACAAAGATCTGCCGGGCGTGTTTGGTCACGGCTGCGTCTTGTTGCTGCAGGGTATTGCCCGCGAGCACTCGCTGAACCGCGCCGCCAAGAGCATGGGCATGGCCTATTCCAAAGCGTGGCGTATTGTAAACGAGGCCGAAGGACAGCTGGACTGCAAGCTCATCGAGCGCGACGGCGCCCGCGGATCCACGCTCACGCCTGCCGGCGAGCGCGCCATAGCGGTCTACGAGGAGTTGCAGGCCGACATCAACAACGTCATCGCCACCAAAGCAAACGACCTCATCGCCAGCATCAAAGAGTAGCTAACTTGCGGAGGGCGGTGTCTAGGGTGGCAGCCACTACCAGGGGATCATCAGTGCCGGCGAAGAAGCGGATAGTGCTCCCTTGCTTGCCACGTGGAGCCGAAAGGCGCGTTGTTGCGCCGCCGGCGGGTGATGCGCGGAATTCGTCCGGCAGCATGCTGAAGAATTCGCCCGCGGTGTAGTCCATCAGGTCAAACTCTACTGCCGGGCCAAAACCATGCTCCAGGATGCCGGTCGCGATGGCATGGTCGGAATGCGAGGTCAGCCCGGGATAGCGCACGTTGCGCACCATTTCGTTGGCGGCCAAATACTCGGCCAGCGCACGGGCGCGGTCGAAGTGCGCCTGCATGCGGGTGTCGAGCGTTTCGAGCCCGTGCTCTAGAACCTCGGACTCAACGGAGGACAAGTCGAGCGCGGCCAATCCACACCCTTCGAGCAACGCGTGCGCGCACTCGGCAGCAGCATCCACACGATGGCGCTTGAGCTGTGAGCGCGCCACCGAAGCGGCAACGAGCTTGCGCGGAGCCTTACCGGAGCACACGCGGTCGAGCGCCTCGAGCGACAGCGCAGCGCCCAGCCGCAGTGGATCGCAGCCAAATGCCGACGCCACGGTGTTGTCCACAACCAGCAGCGCGCGGGCCTCACGAGCCGCGCGTCCCAGGGCGCGCAGATCGGCTACACGCAGACCAAACCCGCCGATGGAGTTGACGAACCACCACAGGTGCGGCCCCTCGACATCAAACGAAGCATCAAAGCCCTCGGACGCGCCAGCAAACGCCGCAGCCGCGGGCTCCCCCACCAGCGCAACATCGCAGCCATCAAAGCCGCAGGCAAACGCATCGGCAAAGTCATCCGCAAAGGCCACCAGGCGATCGCCGGGCTGCAGAATCCCCAGCATCGACAGCGCCGCCGGCACATGCGAGGCCGCAACAAAACGCACCTCACGCGCGCCGGCCCTTGCAGCCCAGATTTCTTCTAGCTGTTGCACGTCCACGCGACACCGTCCCCAAAAACCGAACCGAATAAACCATCCATAAAGATCGTACGCCAGCGAGCGGGCAGCTGCCGTGGCGAGGTGCCGCGAAAGAGGAGCGACGCGTACTTTATGTACGCGAGCGACGGTTTGAGCGGCAGATCGCCCGGCAGATGCCCGCGCAGCGTCAAGCGGTCCGGCGTTTGTTAAAACGCCGGAACATAGTTAGCCGTGGTATTCGCCGTTGTATTGGATGAGCGTCAGGTCCTCAACGCCGTCGAGCGCGCGAATCGCATCGGCATAGGGCATATCCACACCGTCCGAGAACACCTCGACGGCCATCTCGACCTTGTCGCCGCGCATGGTCTTGGACTTGACGGAAAACTTGGTGCGCCCAAACGCGCGCACGATATCATCGCCGGTAGTCTGGCCCGTGTAGTGGATGACCATCATGTACACGCGCGCCTTGTCCTGATGGCTCGCGAAACCTGCGATCATCACGACGATGACCACGGCCGTGAGCCCTACGAGCGCATACATGCCGGCACCCGCCGTAATGCCGGTGGTAATGGCCCAAAACAGATACAGCAGGTCGAGCGGGTCCTTGACCGCCGTACGATAACGAACGATAGACAGAGCACCGACCATACCGAGCGAGATGACCACGTTCGTCGAGATCGCGAGCGTGACCATGCAGGTGAGCACGCACATGCCCACGAGCGTCACGGCAAAGCTGCGCGAATACACCACGCCGGTAAAAAAGCGCTTGTACACGCAATAGATCAGGATGCCCATGGCGAGCGCCACGAGCAGCGACAGACCGATCTTGGCAGGGTCGACCTGGCCAAACGCCTCCAAGACGGAGTTCTTAAAAAAGTCCCTGGTGCTCATGGTCTAAATATCCCCTCGGTTCTCAAAATCCGATTCCCAGTAGTTAAAACCGCGCAGGTAGGCGGTCTTTTCGTAACACAGGCAGTACTTGGAGACCGCCGTAAGCTCGGCCGCGCCCGGTGGCACCATATCGCGCACCAGCTGCGGGCAAAACTCCGTAAACTTGACCTCCATCACCAGCTTGCCGGGCTCCAGGACCGGCAGCGCGGGCAGCGTCGCGTCAAAGATATCGAAGCTTCCCACCGCGGCACGCACGTTCATGTCAAACGTAATACGCACGGTGCCCTCATCCATCACCCACGGCTCGCGCTCGTAGTCCACGATAGTCCTCGGGCGCATCACGTTGCAGATGCACTCGATGTAGAACTCGCGGCAGAGCGGATAGGGGCTCCTCAGCAAAAAGTCGTAGTCTCCGGCCAGAATCTGCTCAAACTCGCCGCGCGTGAGCGGCGCGTCCTCCTTGTAGATCCAGCTACCGTACTTCTTTTTGCGCTCGAGCTTAATCACCTTGTCGCCGCCGTTATAGATGCGCACGCGATATTTTTTGCGCATGAGAATACCGGCGTCTTTTTCCTCGTAGGCCGAGTTGCAGTAGTCGTCAAAGTACAGGCTGCGAATGGTGTAACCGCCCGCCTGCGCATGCTTGTCCAGCTTAAACACCGGCGCCATACGGCAGGCAAGCGCAGCATGCTCGCCTTCGTTGATGAGGTACTTGAGCTCGTGGCGGTAACGCTCCTGCGTGGTACGCGTAGGAGGTGCCGACAGACGCTCAAGCAGCGCGCTAGCCCTCCTCATACGTGTCCTCCACGACCTTACCGCCGTCTTGCACGTAAAAACACTTCATGCCGTACTGTTTGCCATCGTCGGTCACATAGTAGTCAAACGCATCTTGCGTATAGCCGTCGGAGTTGGCAGCACGCACGCGCACAAAATACTGGCCGGCATCGGGCGCATCGCAGGTCACCTCGGGCAGCAGCACGTCCTCGGCTTTAAAGATCACGTCGGTAATAGCGTAATCACGCGCCAGCTCCACGGTATAGCGAATGTCGCGCGCCTTAAAGTCGTACGACGCGTCCCAATTCACGCGCAGCTTACCGTTATCGATCTGCGGCACGCCAATGTAGAACGGCATGGGCTTTTTATAGCTCTCGCGAAAGCTCTTATAGTTCTCCTCGATCTCGGAGGGAATCGCCGCGGCGATCTGCTCGTATTGGTCCTTGGTGACAGGCAAATTGTCGATATCGGGCGAGGCAAAAACCAAGGGTTCGGTAACCTCGCGATAATGTTTGATCATCTTGCTCAGACGCTCTTTGGTCATGTACGAGCGCAGATCCTTCACGGCGATATCGAGTTCGCTGCGGAACGACTTGCTGCGCAACGCGCGATTAAACAGCACGTTGCCCCAGTAGTTGCTCACGCCGCGCTCCCAGCTCGAATAATCCGAGAATCCCTTCAGGCTCAGCTCAAGCTTGCGCAGCATGCCGTCGTTATCCCAATCCAAAAAGTACCAGGTATTTGAGTTGAGCGGGCTGTACAGATAACAGTTACGGTTCTGCGTATCGCAGTTGCCTGTCAGAATCTGAAACGCCAGCCAATAGACCAGATTCTCGGTATCGAAGTAAGTGTCGAGCACATCGTCGATCTTTTGCGTATCGTCGTTGAGCGCATCGAGCATCTCGATTAACTTGGTATGGTCCGAGTCGCCCTTAATCTCGAGCATGCCCTCAAACGCCGTCTGGTTATAGTCGGGGTCATCCGCCAGCTTGATGGTGTCCTCGTAACGATGGAAATCGAAGTTGTTCACCTTGTACAGATGCCCGCTCTTATCCAGACCGTGGGCTTTGAGCGCCGTCTTGTTGAGCTGCTCCACCTGCGTAAACAGACCGTAGTCCTCAAAGGTATCGTTGGACTTTTCGGTCTGGTCGCACACCCACAGATGCACAAACTGCGTGCGCAAGCCCATCATCTGGGGAATCCCACGGATGAGGTCATAAGCCATCTTGTTACGAAAACGCATACCCTCGCCCATGTGCTTATTAAGCGCAATCGCGCGCTGCTGGCGCCAGGTACCCTTGCCCTTTTTGAGCTCTACCTTGTAATTCTTTTGCGAGTTCATGCTCGACGTCTGGCCGCGCACCTGCACGGTAGCATTGGGCGCTTCCTCGCCATAGCCCACTTCACCAGCAACGGGACCGTCCTCGTCACCCGCCTGCAGCAGGCCCATAACCTGATAGCGCGTCACGCCCATGTCGGCATAGTCGTAGACCGAGTACGTATTGATCTCGGCCCAGCTATGATCGGTATTCTCAGAGCTGTTGCCGCGCGAGACCGTCAAGTACATGGTCACAATGCCCGAATCGTCGTAGACCTCGTACAGCTCATCCTTATCGCGAAGGTGCTTGGTCCCGCTAGACGCATCGGCCTTTTTAATCTTGCCCTGCTTCTTGGTCTTTTTTGTCGAGGATTCGTCCTGAGACGAGCAGCCCGAAAGCAGCAGCGCACCGGCAGCCGCCTCAAACAGGCGACGGCGAGACATCATCCTATCGGTCATCAGGACCTCCCCAACGATTGCGATACACGCGAACCACCATGCGCTCAAACGCACCATGCGGCTCGCCCTCTAAACGCAGCTCCTCGTAGCGCTGTTCGGCACGGTCGAGCAAGCGGCCCAACTCCGTAAAGCGACCCGTCTTGTCGGTCGCCACAATGGGCTGTTGACTCAGGATACGATACGGCAAGTTGGCAGTATAGGTATCGAGCCGCAGCAGCGCCACGATAAAAAACACCGCCGCGCCGAGCAAAAAGCCAAAGCCATAAAACTGCTGCGGAAAGAACAGCGAGACGATGGTCGCCAGCCCCGCCACACCCGCGAACAGCCCGGAGGCAAGCACGGCGCCCTTGTAGTCGGTAAAGTACAGCAAGATCAGCAGGATTGTATTGCCCACGGCATACAGGCCATAGCCCACACATAACGTGCGAAAATACCCGTGCATCAGGTTGTTGAAGCCCAGTGGCAGGGCCGAGAGCACCGTGGTCTCGAGCGAGATGACTGCTGCCGTCACAAACAGCTGCTTGAGCGCGCAAAACCGCAGCTCCCTGTTGAGCGTGGCGAGCATTTCCTCCTCGGCCACCACGACGTCGCCTACCACGCCGCCGTCGTTAAACAGGCTGTAGTAGTCGCGGTAGCGTGGATAGAAGTTGACCTCGACCGACACCACAAAGTTGACGGTCGTAACCAGAATAGTCAAAAACGCAAGCAACGCCGGCACATCATGATAGGGCGCGCCGTAAAACAGGCCTTTGACCTGCACGCCAATGGGCCCTGCCCAAATAATCACCAGGTGCGCAAAGAGCCCCAGGTTGGTAAACAGACCCGTGAGCGCTAGCGGCATAAACTGATCGAGCCAGCGCAAAAAGAGCCAGGGGCTGCGATCGCTCTGAGGAAAATACCGGTACAGCAGCACCACGTCCCAGGCGAGCATCACACCATAGCCCAGGGCGATCGAGGCCAGCAGGCCCTCGACCGGCGGCAGCCCCAGCGCCAGCGCGGCCAGGGCGCACAGGCACGCCACGCCAATGGCCGCAGCAAAGCTGCACAGAATGCCGCGGTAATCCTTGATGGCCGTGAGATAGCTCATGCCGTTCCAGTTGACGATCATAATGTTGAACAGCCACAGGCACAGCAGCCCCTGCAGCAGCGTGGCGCCCGAGAACAGCAAAAAGACGCCGTAGAGCACCGTGCCCGCAACGAGCATGATGGCGTTGGAACCCCAAAACGAGGGCAAGACCTCTTCTTCGCGCTCGGCAAACAGCATGTCGGCCAAAAAGCGCGTGACCGGCATGGAGAAAAAACTCGTGAGCGTGAGCGAGGCCAGCAGTGTATAGGTCACCATGCACACCAGCAAGTCCTGGTTGGCGCGACCCACGCCCCACAGACCGCACAGCACCAAGATACCCACCTGGAGCAGCACGCCCAGCAGCATGGGGCCCGTGCACACAATGCCGGCGTAGCCATAGGCGCGCATCGTGGCAAACAGACCTTTGCGCCTAAACAGGCGTTTGAGCTCAAAACCGATTCCGGCCACCGGCTACTCCCCCTCTCTGGGCAGGTCAAACGCACGCGCCGTCTCGTCGTACAGCGCGCGATAGTTGGCGAGCATCTGCTCGTGCAAAAAGTATGTGGCAACGCGACGCTGGCCGCGCTCCCCCATCTCGATACGGCGGGCACGGCTCGCGCACATGCGTTCCATGGCATCGGCCAAGCCCTTGCGATACATGGGCGGCGTCACAAAACCTGCCACGCCAAAGTCGTCACCGGGGGCACCCTCGAGCAGCTCACGGCAGCAGCCGACCTCGGTCGTCACACAGGGGCGACGTGCAGCAAGCGACTCCAGCACGCTGAGCGGCTGGCCCTCGGAGATGCTCGTCAAAATGGTAAAGTCGAGCTTTTCCATGTACTCGACCACATTGACGCGGCCGGTAAAGATCAGGTCGCGCACGCCCAGGGTGTCGACCAGCGCGTGGCACTCGGCGCCGTACTCCTCGTCATCCACGCCGCCCATAATGTGCAGACGCACCTTGGGCAGGCGCTCGTGCAGCTCAAAGAAGGCATAGATCATGGTCTTGACGTCCTTGATGGGCGCCAGGCGCACCACCGCGCCAATATCCACCCAGCCGTCATCGGGCTTTACGGGAATGTCCTTAAAGCGATCGAACTGGATGCCATTGGGGATAACCAGGCATTTTTCTGTATCGCATCCCATGTCGATTTGCGTCTTGCGGGCGTTATGGAACAGGCTCGTCACGCGGAAGGCGCGGCGGTAGATTTCCTCCGAAAGCAGGTAGAAAAAGCGGATCCAGCGGTCCTTAAACGACGGCACCACCCAGTCGGCACGAATGATCTCTTCCTCGCGCTCGCGGGTATAGATGCCGTGCTCGGTCAGCAATGCCGGCGCGTTATGGACGCTCGAGCCAAGGCTCGCAAGCAGACCGCCGTAGCCGGTCGAAATGGCGTGATACACGTCGGCAACCGGAACCTCGCTGCCCAGCAGATAGAGCACGGGCAGCAACATCGAACGCATGGTGTGGAAGGCGTCGGCGAAAGGCGTATACGGGTACTCGGCCAGGCATACGTCGCGGAAGATGTCCATAAAGGTGCGGCTCTGTAAAAATGAGAGCGGATGCACGTGGCGGCGCTGGAAGATATCGAACAGCACGTCCCAGTCCGGATTGGAGAGCGAAACCAAACGGCGCAACGCCTCGCGCTCGCGGTCATCGAAGTCGACTTCTTGCTGCTCGCCCGAAAGCCGCAGGGCATCGTCCAGGAAAACCTCGTGCACCTCGACGACGTTGCCGGGCAGCTCGTAGACAAACTTGCCGCGGTCTTCGGCGTGAGCGCCAATCACCCACAGCACAAACTCGTACTCGGGCATCGCCGTGATGTAGCCGTGCATCCAGGTGGATACGCCGCCGTGCACATAGGGGTAGCAACCCTCGAGTACCAAGCAGATTCTCATTTGTCGCCACCCTCCTTGCGCGCAATGGTCACCGTCTTGTCCGTGGCCTTGACCAGGTACAGGTCGCCCGTCAGATGCGTAATCTCGCCACCCGTGACCGCACCTGGCTCGCCATTGTTGGCGCGGAACATGAACCACGCTTCGTCGTGGAAATTGCCCAGACTGAGCGTCCAGGCATCCACACTGGTGCCCACGCTCACCGTCACGGACGAAAAGCGCTGGATGGCACCCGAGCATTCCGAGCCGGTCTGGTGGCGCAGGTCGGGAGCGGACGTAGAAAGCCAGTCCAGATAGTTGACCAGGCCGCCCTTGTAGACCTCCCAGCCCTCCTTGGCGCCGCGATCGGGATCCAGCAGGTCATCGGGATGCATAAAATGAGTGCTCACGTAGTGCATGTTGAGCTCGGACACCGCGGCCAGGCGCATGTAGGAATCGTCGACCATGCCGCCCGAGACATTACGCGGCTGCTCCACAATGCCATCGCTCGCCACACCAAATTCCTGCACGTAGGGCAGGTCGGTTCCGTCCTCAAAGTACGTACTGGCAATGGTCTTAATGCGCGGCACGTCCTCGCCGATGATCTTGCGTGCGCGGGCCGAAAGGATATTTGATGGCGGCACGTAGACCGAGCCGTGCGCGTTGGGCAGCACCTCGTCCTGAAAGGCGATAAGCTCGTTGAGAGACGCAACGAGCGTCTCCTTGTTCTTCCACGTCTTGTAGTCGTACAGCGTGCCATAGTCGGTGTCCCAGAGCGCCAGCGGCTGATGGTTGTAGCCGTGAAAGCCCAGCTCTCCGCCCATCTGTAGCAGCATGCCGCCAAAGTAGCGGAACTGCGTGGTATCGGCCTGGCGCGCGGGCTCGGTCTGATTGACCGCGTCCTCGTAGTTTTCGATCATCACGCCGGTATAGCGAATACCGTATTTTTGCGCGAGCTTTTGCAGATCGGGCCACCAGACCTTGGCATAAAAGTCGGCGATGGAAAGGCCGTAGTCACGTTTGATGTAGGCGCCGTCGCCCGAAGGAACGGGGCTAGGAAAGTCATCCAGATAGAAGACGGCGCTATTGATGACCGGATAGGCCGTGGCATCGCCCAACAGGCTCACGGCCGCAGCATAGAAACCGCGCATGACCTTGTCGTAGATACCGATATTGCACACCACGGTACGGCCGCTGCCGCAATCGCTCGACCAAATAAGCGGAGTACCCGTGTCGCCGGTTTTAGCCCACACGTGGGCCGTCTCACGCAGCGAAACCGAAAGCGACGAATCGAAAGGATCCGAGAGTTCATAACGCTGGCCACCGCCAATCATAAAGTCCTCGCTCGGCACGATGCTCTCTGCCGTCGAATATTCATAGCCGGCAGAATCGATGCCCAGCTTGGGACCGATTGCCTGCAGGTAGCTGGAATTATCCGGCGTCATGGCGAGCATCAGCGAACCGCCGGCACTCACCCAGCTCATGATGTCGGAGAGGTGCGTACCGAGCCCGTCGAGCGACGGCATCAGTAAAATCACGCGGTCGAAGGACTTCAGCGAGGGAATGGCATCCGCACCATCCAGGGCAAGATCCACGTCGCGGTGCGCGATCTTCATGTCGAGCAGGATCTGGTCGAACTGCTCCTTTACGTCCTCGACGCCAGCTTGATCGGAATCGGTAATGACCAGGCACGTGGGCTTTTGACCAAACATCGCCGAGCTTGCCGGCACCGCGTCGTTGGCAGCGAGCATGCCCAGCTTATGCTGCCCGGCGCTGTACTGCACGCCGGCACGCTCGATCAACAGCACGGCGGCCATGGCGATAAAGACCGCCCATACCACGAGCAGCCCCATCCAGCGAAAGTGGCCCGCACGGTCGCGGATATAATGCACCACGCTCATCAGGTCTCCTCTCCTTCGCGCCAAAATGCCAGCCTCTCGCGATTTTCGGCATTCAAATACACATGCTGCTTGTCGATCGCATCGATTACACGCCGTACCGCCCGCCCATCGCGACGAATCACAGCCAAGCGCAGGCAGAGCATCCACACGTCCTGTTCGTCTGACGCATCGATCACCAACTGGCTCGCGACGTCCTCCGCCTTATCGATCTCGCCGGCATCGGCCAGCGCCGTGGCATAGCGGATGCGCAGCGCCGGCCCGTCCTCGCGTTCGCAACGACGCGCGAGCAAGCGTGCATACTGCTGACGCTGAATCTGTGCCACGCGGCCCTCCGCCAAACCCGAGTCCAGATAGGCGCCCAAAAAGTCGCAATACGCATCCAGGTTATACGAGCTGGGATCGGTCTTAAACGCGCGCTCCAACTGCTGCAGCTTAAGGTCGGACTCCTTGGAGATCTGCGCCACCGCCGTCGCGGCATAGTGCGCGACCTCAACATCGTCGTTGAGTTTTGCTGCCTGCAACTGTGCGAGGTACGCATCCGGATCCTCGGTAAGCATGGAAAGCATCAGACGGCGGCGATCGCCCGGGTCGTTGACAATCAGTGCTTCCTCGAGCGGCACCACGCCATCATCCCCCTCGCGACCCTGCACGAGCAAACTGCGATGCATGTCGTCATTAATGCGCAGCGACTCCAACGTGGCGTCCTTAAGGTCGTCGCCGAACACCGCGCTACGCACCGAGAGTAGAGCCACGAGCAACGGGCCCCACAGCGGTACGAGCACCATCACAGCAAGCATGTGCCCTCGAACCGGCAGCAAGCCCAGTTTCATAAGCGTCCACAGCACCAGACACACCAGCGCATGAATTAATAGCAGTACGGTAGCAACAACAAGCGAGATCAAGCGGCCTCCCCCTCACCGTTGCCAGCGGGCGCAATGCGCTGCAGCAGGGCCACTACATCCTCGCTGCCGACGGGTTCCACCGTAATGTGCTTGGCGGCCAAGCGCGCACAAATAACGGGCAGGTCGGCCTCGGTCGCCTGACGCATGAGCAGGTAAAGTGTGTCACCATCGACCAGGCCCGCAGCGTCACTCTCGCGAATCGCCGACCCAATGGCGCCGACCAGCTCACCAACAGGCTCCATGCCCGGCACCACGCGCAAGAGAAAGAAGCTCCCCATCTTATTGTCCGCAAGCGCCTGCTCGGCGGCGAGTTCCTGGCCAAAGGCATCGTGGCTGAGAACGCACGTGCCGGCAACGCAGCGCTTATCCTGCGCCACGGCCTCGTAATCGAAGGCGCGTCCCAGCGCGCTTTCCACCAGCCCACACAGGATGCGGAACAGGTTTTGGTAGTACAGGGTCATTTGGCTTTCGGCCACGTGACGCACAAAAATCAACACGGCTGGGGCTCCATCGCGCTCGATCGCATAGCCAAACATCGGAAGCCCCGACGTCAGCGCGCGGTTCACCCACAAACCCGAAATCGAACCTTGGAGCACGGGCGCAAGGTCATCGAGCGAGAGCGAACGCGGCACATCGTTGGAAATCGCCGGGCTCGCCGCTACCAGGCGTGCAAATGCCCCGCCCGAAACATGGTAGATCGTCACCGAATCGTTCTCGAGAATCTCGCCCAGCAGCTCGCAGCACTTGCGGTATATATCACGCGGGTTGAGCACGTCGAGCTCCTGTGTCACGGCAAAGATCTTGCCAAAGCTGTCGTGGCGCCCCACAATCTGCCGCTTATAAGCACGCTTGTCCTCAATCGCGTCGTGATAGAGCCGCGTTAGGAACGTGTTGCGGTTTCGCACAAGCTCGTTCTCGTCACGCTCCGCCTTAATGGCCTCGCCGTTGCGCAGCTGCACGTAGCCGCATACGGCGCCCACCACAAAGTACGCGATAAACGGCAGCCAGTTGGACGGCTCGTAGAACAGGCCCTGGAAGGTATAGCCATACTGGGTAAAGTAGCTCACAGCCAAGCCCACCGATGCCAGCAGCGCCGCAACTAGGCCAAAGTCCAGGCCATACAGCGTGCCTATGAGCACGACGTAGAGCAAACGATAATCGAGCACGTTGAGCTGGGCAGATTGGGAGAACAGATGCTCCAGCACCTCGAACAGCACCCATGCGAAGCCCGTCTCCAGGCATTTAATGGGCAGCGCGCGCAGCTGGATGCGATCGATCGCCGCACGCAAGGGATTGGCCTTTTTGGTGCGGGTGTTAGCCCAGCGGGCGTGGATGGTCGAAAGATCGCGCAGCAGGTCGTAGCGCTGAAACCAGCCATAGCGTTTGCGAACGACATCGCCTGCGGGCAACGCATAGCCGGTCGACTCTCCATAGGCAACGGACAGCCCGGGGAACAGACCCTGGAGCGCGCCGCCCAAGTCGCCCGTCGTGCGATGGAAAGCATCTGCAACGTCGAGCGTCTCAAAGGTCGCATCCCAACTGTCAAAGACGCGATGCACCAGCACCGCCAGCTCCTCCGCACACAGCAGGGGAAACGGGGCGCCCGCGGCACCTTGGAGCACGACCGACTCGGTCGAACAGGCTTCGAACAGCGGCACCAAGAAGGGGTCGTTGAGCGCCGCGGAGGCGGTATACAGATAGGGCGTGCACAGAATCTTGACCTGGATGCCGTCTTGAGAGGCATAGTAGCGACAGAGGTCGTTGGCCGCGCGGGCGATAATGCCCTTGCCCGTTTGGGCGGCAGCATCTGTGGCATCAAGCGAATCGGCATTGCCCGCCGCGCCGCCAGCACCCTCCGCACCCGCAGGCCCCGCCACAAACAGCAGCTGCACACGGCGGCCCATACAGGCACGAAACACCGAGCGCAGCAGCTCAATGTCGCCAAAAGTCTCGGTATGCGGAGTGAGATAAGTAGATAGGTAGACCACGCGGTCAAACTCGTAGGCCTGATCCAGGTGACGCAGCAGCTCTTTCCACGAGCCGTGGGACGATGACTCGCGCTGTGCATCGTCGGCAGCTACAACCTGAACATGGTCGCCGGGAAACGCCTTGGCACAAAAGTCGTCGTCAACATACGCGGTATTGCCAACAACCAGCACCTCCATGGCGCGCCCCTTCCCTTACATTCCACTTTTGCCATAGTCAAACATGCGTATTGTACGCTGTCAACGCAAGCCGAGGCGCCTTTAAGGCTGTCTTAAGAACTTTTTTAGAGGATGAGGGGGGTGGCAGGGGGACTAAGAGGTCACTATGCCGAGCTACTCTTTTGGCCAATCGCAAACAGAAGCAAATCGAACAGGGCGGCTCACGGCACCTTACCGTGAGCCGCCTTCAATCGTTGTACATTTAATCTCGGAGATTTAATCTGAAGCCTTAATACCTCGATAGAATCTCATCTCTATTATCTTTGAGATACTCGTCCAAATCCGGCACAGCAAATTGAACATAGCCCCTCTGAGGCGCCTGGATTACTTCTCGTGAAAGCAGCTTGGCCCTAACAGAACTCAGCTCACTCGTCTTTTTACCAAGGCGTTTGGCTAAATCCGAGGTCTTGGATTGCCTACTATCCTCGCACATGGCATACAGGTAGTTGATTTCATTACGGGAAAGACCCGAAATTGCAGGCTCGTGGACCACGTCGTGGAAACGAGCTTCGGCAAGCAGGATACCTTCATCAACATCGCGCTCACTAACGAGAGTTGATTTTTCCCGATGAAGGTTGGCGCGCTGCCAGATTGAATACCCAACAAGTTGAACTAAATACGCATAACCTTTTGTTGCTCTCGCCGCTTTTGATAGCAAATCCCCGTCGAGAGAAAGACCGGTCGCGTTAAAGCTATCACTCAAAGAAAGTGCAATCTCGATTTGATTGATAGGAGCAAGGTCTTCGGGAACCGCGCGGCGAAGAAAAGTAAGTGCCTTGCCGTTAATGAGATCCATAACGCCCGTTGGCAATCCGGCAAAGGCAAGAGCGATGTTGGCTTTCTCCCCAATGAGCAATTGAACTGTTGAGGCAATAATACGCATTTCCTCAACTGGGGCATCTTGGACTTCATCAACAGCAATAAACAGGCCCTTTGAGCCCTGTGCAATCTGCTTTAGTTTTGCTCGAAGGCTTATTTCGCTTGAAGAAATGTCCAACTTAGCAGAAGCAATACCAACGTTAACGCCAAGCGAAGCGGAGGAAAAAGTCAGTTGGTCTTGAATCTGCTCCATAAGATTGTGCGACAAACGCGGACCAGCCGAAACAACAACGGCCTTCCAACCCAGTTCAATCGCTCGGTCGCGCAGATCGCAAAGAAGAACCGTTTTCCCCGACCCGCGCGGGCCTGTGATTCGCATAAGACGTGCGGGGGCGCCAACGCCGGACATGAGACCCTCCACGAACTCGAGAGAGATATCATCACGACCGATGATTCGAGGAGGCTCCGCACCGGCGGTCGGACGAAATGGATTGTAGAACTTGGCTTTGTCCATAACCAGAATCCTCAGGCAAACGTCGCTTATATAAATTTATAAACTAGTATATATGTATATATAGCTTTATAAGCGGCTATACAATCGATAATGTAAAGAGAATTCATCGAATTAGGGGATACATTCAGGCAAAACTAACCCAACGAAACAAAAATGCGGAAATAAATGCTCAATCGTAGCCAGACGATCACCAACGCCGATCCTGCACGTGCAATAAGCGCAGAGATGGCCCTGCTCTGCAAGCAAGGCCTCCAGAACTTCTCGCTTGCTCTCTCCGCGCAACGCTGTGTAATTAAACGTCGTATCGGGGGTGTTGCGTATGGCCCTCTTGGAACAAATCGAACAATCGAGCCGCCTCTTCAGGTCGAGAGGATGCGCCCAGGACGGTGTTGAGAATATCCCCGGCATCGCGTCCACGCGTTTCCATAGCAGGCACCGTTGCAGCGCCCTCTCCAAGAATGCGGATGTTATCGCGAGGTACCGACGCCACCACAACAGGTGAATGCGTTGTAACTATAAACTGTACGTTTGGAAATATGCGAACCAGGTCCTCGAGAATCCGCGCCTGCCAGCGGGGATGCAAATGAAGGTCGATCCCATCGATCATAACAACGCCGTATGGCCAACCACTTCAGACTTCAATTGTGCAGAGAAAAATGGGCAGGAGATAAGGCCTTTCGAGTCAGCGTTAGTGTAAGGATGTCGATGGCTAACCGCCAAACGCAAGCGACCCCTGTCTTAGAATTGGAATTGCTACATAACTCATAAATCGTAGAGCCCGCAGAAACAGAGTAGCTCAACTTCGCATTTGTGAACAAAAAAGCCCAGCAAAAGCTGAGCTTATTAAACAAAAGGTGCTCCATGGCGGATTCGAACCGTCGACCTTGGGATTAGAAGTCCCCTGCTCTATCCAACTGAGCTAATGGAGCAAATAACCGCACGCCAAGCAAGCGCGAGCCCGCCAAGCGCAAATAAGTATAACCTACTTGAACTGTTCGCGGTATGTCTTGCATACCTCATCGACCGGGCCGTCCATACGAAGGTCGCCCTTCTCAATCCAAACGCACGTTGGCAGATGCGCGCAACCATACCCGAAGAGAAGTTCTTGAGCGGCATGTCGACAAAGTTCTGCAGCTCAACGAACTCGATAACGCCATCAAAGTCGGCATCGATAAATTCCTTGATATAGCCGACTAGCGCAACGTTCAAATAAATTTTCTCGCATGCCGTCAGCTCGGGATCAAAGCCAGCTCCAAGCTCAATCAGAGGTGCAATGTTGCCATGAACCTTAACGCTGCCCTCGCTAGGCTCGAGCACACCAGCGATAATCTTGAGCATCGTGGACTTGCCGGAACCATTAGTACCGACCAAGCCCACGACCTCACCGCGGTGAATATCAAACGAGATGTGGTTAAGCGCCCTAAACTCCTCAAAGAACAACTCATGCTTAGCGAGCTTAATAAAACATTCTTTGAGGCTGGTCAGCGAGTCAGACGCCATGTTAAAGATCATGGTGGTGGCGTCGACCTCGACAGCCAGGGGCTGCTCGTTGTAATCAACAACAGATTCAGTCATCACAGCATTCCTTTAGATGCAGAAGATGAATTTGCGCTCGGACTTGTGGAAGACGGCTACATCTCAGGATGCCGGGGCCAAACGGCTATACTTTCTACGATTGAATATCAAAGGAGCATTGAGTGAATTCTGAATCTATTGCCGTCATTATCCCCTGCTACAACGAAGCCCTCACGATCGGCAAAGTCATTGACGACTTTCACCGCGAGCTTCCGCAGGCGACGGTCTACGTATATGACAACAACTCGTCGGACGACACCTCACACATCGCGGCAGAGCACGGCGCCACGGTGCGTTTTGAGCCGCGCCAGGGAAAAGGCAATGTCTGCCGTCAAATGTTCCGCGATATCGATGCCGATTGCTACCTCATGGTCGACGGCGACGACACCTACCCCGCCGAAGCGGCAAAAGCCCTCTGCGAGCCCATTCTTAATGGTACAGCCGATATGACCGTCGGCGACCGCCTGTCCAACGGCACCTACGCCGAGGAAAACAAGCGCGCCTTCCACGGCTTTGGCAACAATCTGGTTCGCGCCATGATCAAATGGATCTACGGATACAGCTTCGATGACGTCATGACGGGCTATCGTGCCATGAGCCGCCCCTTTGTCAAAACGTTCCCCGTGCTTTCCGAGGGCTTTCAGATCGAAACCGAGCTCTCCATCCATGCCGTCGACCACCGCTGGCGCATCAAAGATGTGCCTATTGAGTACCGCGACCGCCCCGAAGGATCCGAGTCTAAGCTCAATACCGTCAGTGACGGCATCAAGGTTGTCGCCATGATTGGAACGCTGTTCAAGGACTACCGCCCGCTCAAATTCTTCAGCCTCGTTGCGCTCCTGTTTGCAATAATCGGTCTTGCCCTGGGCATTCCCATCATTGTCGAGTATTTCCAGACCGGTCTTGTTCCGCGCTTCCCAACCGCCCTGCTCGCCGCATCGTTTATGTTCCTGTGTGGCTTAAGTCTCGCGACTGGTTTTATCCTCGACTCCGTGGCAAAGGTCGAAAAAAAGCAGTGGGAAGTCAATGTGTATAGCAAATACGCCTTCGGTGACTATCGCAACGACAACCCGAACGCAAGGTAAACCGCCATACCACGCATTTCCATCGTCGTGCCGTGCTACAACGAGTAGGCGCAGACGGCGCTTGGTACGAGCTCGACAACACCGAAAGCCTCTACGCCGCCACGATGGACAAGTGGCGCCGCACGCAATACCTGGAGTTCGCCGAGTGCGTCTCATAACAAGTACTCCGGATGTGACCCAGAATGGCGGAAAGGCAAAGCCGCAACCGCCATTCTGGGTCACATCGAGGCGGCACATAACGATGTGTAGCCCGCCCGAGACCACAATCTGCGCAGCCTCGGGGTCGTCCCATATGTTGAACTCGGCGTACACGGTCGCGTTTCCGCCAACCGTGGTGCCGCCCATGAGGACGATGCGGTCGATACGATCGGCGCGCCCCGAGTACGTACGTGGGAACAGCGTGATGTTCGTCAAGGGACCGGTTGGAACGAGCGTCATCTTGGTATCGTCGGGCAACCCGGAAATAGAGCGGGCCATCTCCACGATTGCCGGCTCATCGGACAGCTTGAGGTCGGTCGCCCCCTCAAGCACGGCCTCGCCCAACCCCGACACACCATGCACTCTCCTATCAGTCCGAGTATAGGACGAGCACGCCTCACGGGGGCAATCTACTTCGTGCGCTCGGAGATCAGGCCTCGAATGAGGTCGACGGTAGCCTCATAGGAATGCGGGCGGTCGAACTGTGCCGCCGCGAGCTCGCGCGCCACGCGACCCATGCGCGCGCGTCCCGCCTCGTCCTCGACAAGCTCGCAGATCACCCTGGCGAGCCCCTCGGCGTCACCCGGCACAACATTCACGCCAAAGCCGTCACGTACGACCTTCTCGCGAAACTCAACGTTCATGGACGTGTTAATCATGGGGCGTCCCGAGGCCAGGTAATCGCCTATCTTGGTGGGCACGCTCTGGGGCGCGTTCGCAACCAGCGAGTTGACCACCATGTCGGACGCCTTGAGCCAAGCCGCCATGACACGGTACGGCATGTAGCCCAAAAGCCCAGCAGGCGCCCCGGTTCGCTCAACCGCCGCCTCGACGGATGCGCGTTCGGGACCATCGCCAAGAATCTTGAGTCTGAGCTCGGGATGCGCCTTGGCAGCTATCGCCACAGCCTCGACGAGCGTCTCCAAGTCGTATAGTGCCGAGATATTACCCGCGTAAGTAACCCAGACCTCGCCCTCGGGCTTTTCCACGGAGCCGACGTTCTCAGCGGCGCCCGCGTCGAACTCCTCGAGGTCGTTACCCACGTACACCACGAGCTTGGGGATATCCTCGGCGCGGTCGCGGAAAGGGCGCGCGGCGTACTCGTCGGACGTACCCACCACGGCGTCCGCCAACGCGTACGCGCGACGAGCTTGGCGCTCGAACGGAGCGAAGGCTATGTCGGACAGCACCGGAACGTCAAGCGCGATACGGAAGGCCTCGGGCCACAGGTCGTTCACGTCGACCACGAAGGGGATGCCGTAGCGTTTCGCGGATCGTCCCACGGCGAGCGTCACATCGTTGGGCGGAATCTGGCAGTAGATGAGGTCGTAGTCGTGGTCCACATCGAAGTACGCCGTCACGCGCTTGGCCATCACATGGTGCGCCCAGATGCGCTGGGGGCACATGTTGGCGGGATAGCTCGGCTCGGCAATGAACTTCACGTTGAACGCGTGCATGCTCGTGTCGAACGTCGCCAAATCACGCTGGCGCTTCTCCCAGTGCTGGAAGCCGCTCGTGATAAAGTCGACATTGAAGCCACGCTCCACGAGAAGCGTCGCGAGGAACGTGTAGCGCGTGGCACCCTTGACCTCATGGCCAAGCTTGGCGTCGGCGCTAAATATGGCTATGCGCGGTTTGCGGCTCATGAATCATCCCTTGGTAGCGTGCTAGTGACGGCGCTTGGAGACCAAGCGCTTGATGGAGTTGTACGAAAAGCTCAAGCGGTTGAGGAGCGTGGCCATACGGTATCGCTGCTCGCCGCGCGCCCACTGGTCTATGTCCGCACACCTCAACTCGCGTCGGAACGCCTTGGCGCGCGCACGCCCACGGCTGCGATCCTCATCGAACAGCAACGCGATGTTGTAGTGCGTGTCCACGATGAGGTGGACCTTCTCGCGCACGTAGTAGACGGACTCATCCGAAAGCCTCTCCCCGCTCGCGGCGCATACCTCGCCATGCTCGCAGCGCTCAAGGTAGTCCAGGAGCTCCATGACCACGCGGTCGTGATCGTCCCAGCGGCGCACGTAGTTCGCCTGGCTCACGGACTGGTTCTCGTTGCCCACCAGGTACTGGTACACCTCGATATCGAGGTAGCAGATGGTAGAGGCGGGCACGCTTGCCTTGACCACGTACTCATAGTCCTCGTAGAAGGTGTGCTCGAGCAGGCTGATGCCGATACCGCGTAGGTAGTCCGTACGCGCGGTGAGCGTGTGGATCATGATCTGGAACACGGTGTCGCCGTTGGAGAGAACGCTGGAGAAGTCGAGCTCACGACCCGTGACAACGCCCTTGGCGAGCGGGAACGGACGCTCCTCGCCAGAAGTCATGTCAATCTCGCGCTTCTTGTCTACCACAAGGTCGCAATCGAGGTCGGCAAGACGCTCGAGCAGCTCGGCCATACCGTCCGTGTTCACCCAGTCGTCGCCGTCCACCACGCGGAAATAGCGCCCGCGCGCCTCAGCCAGGCCGGCGTTCACGGCCGAGCCGTGGCCTCCGTTCTTCTTGGATATGACGCGGATCACGCCATGGCTGCGCGCGGCGAACTCCTCCGCAAGCGCACGGGTGCCGTCGGTAGAGCCATCGTCCACCACGACGACCTCGAGCTTGCCCACGAATCGCGGGTCGAGGTAGGACTCAAGACCTCGCGCGAGGTAGCTCTCGACGTTATAAGCAGGGACAGCGACGGTAAGCTGTAGCGCGCTTCCGACCCGACTCTCAACAGCACTCATGCATACACCCCTCTCGCGGCTGACAGACCGCGCGGCATCCTATCCAACCGTCTTCGCGCTCGCGTATGCGCGCGAAGACCTTCCCCGCACCACATGCACGCAGCGACCCGCGGCGAGCATGAGGTGCGGATTGCCCCTGGCGAGCAGAGCATGGAGTGCGCGCGAGACGCGTCCCGACCTCGCCGGAGCCTCGACGATGAGTTCACGATACAGAGGGTCTGCCGTGAGCTCGGCGCAAAACGCACGGCGGGCCGCCGCGTCCATGCCCGCCCGCTCGTCGAACGTGCGCTCGATGGCGCTCAGCACGTACCGCGCAAACCTAAAGCCCAAGCGCGAACGAGCGTCGGTACTGTCCAGGCCCCAACCGCGCAGCAGCTCGAACAACTCCGCCACGCGCCTGCGGTGCACCTCGTAATAGCGCGGCACGAATTTGTTCGTAAGGTTATCATTCTCGCGTTTCTGATAGCGATAAAGCGGACGACATATCACGGCAGCCGAACCCACACGACGCGCAACCTCGATATTGAAGCAGACGTCCTCGATGAGCGGTACATCCTCGAACGAGAGGCCATCGAGCACCTCTCGGCGGTAGACCTTGTTCCAAGCGTACCCGAAGAGCGTGAGCTCCTCGAGGTCGAGAATGCTCGAGCGGTATTCGTCGCGATCCAGCAGAAACGCGTTTCGCCCCGCGGCAAGCTCGATAGCCGCAGGAGAATCCGCCGCAACGACGTGACACGTGGGGGCATCGAGATCATCCGTGCTGAAGACTGCGCCGTCCAGCGCCGGCACAAGCTCTCGCATACCCGTAACGGCCCCGTTGTCAGCGCGGTATTCCTCGCGACAACCAAACACGACGACATCGCACGGGGTATTCGGGCGAAGCGGAAAGCTCGCAGGATCGACAACGCCTCCCATAGGAACACCAGCACCCATGGCTATGGCCGCGCGACACTCCTCGAGAAGCTCGGGGTCGTACGTGTCGTCTGGGTCGGGCATCCATACGTAAGAGCCGCGTGCCGCCGCGATGCCGGTATTGCGCGCGCCGGACAGGCCTTGGTTCTCCTTGTGGCGCACAAGACGAATACGCGCGTCTTGTGCAGCGGCCGCCTCCACGATCCTAGCCACGTTATCGGGAGAGGCGTCGTCAACGCAGATGAGCTCCCAGTCCGCACATGTTTGGGCACGGACGCACGCTATGGCATCGGGCAGGTAGGCCGCCACGCCATAGCAGGGCATGATGATGGAAAAGAAAGGACGGCGCTCGCTCGCGGCCGCCTCGTCACACGCGCCGAACATATTAGTCGAACTGCGCCTTGTAAGCCGCGCAGACCTCGTCCACTGGGCCGATCATGCGCTCGTGGCCCTTCTCGATCCACACAGCGGAGGTGCAGATGCGCTCCACCTGCCCGATAGAATGGCTCACGAACAGCACAGTCACGTTACCGGAATCTATGAAGCTCTGGATGCGGCGCTCGCACTTCTCCTGGAAAAACACGTCGCCCACGGAGAGCGTCTCATCGACAATGAGTATGTCGGGCTCCACCACGGTGGCGATGGCGAACGCGATACGCGCGACCATACCAGATGAGTAGTTCTTCATAGGCATGTCGAGAAAGTCGCGCAGCTCGGCGAAGTCCACGATCTCGTTCAGGTGCTCCTCCATGAACTGCTTGGAGTAACCCAAAAGCGCACCGTTGAGGAAGATGTTCTCACGCGCCGTGAGCTCAAGATCGAAACCAGCGCCCAGCTCGATGAGGGGCGCGATGTTGCCACGAACCGTCACGGTGCCCTTCGTGGGTTCGAGCACGCCGGCGATAATCTTGAGCATGGTGGACTTACCGGAACCGTTGGTTCCCACCAGGCCGATGACCTCGCCCTTCTTAACCTTGAAGCTCACGTGCTCCAGAGCATGGAATTCCTTGAAGAACAACTCGTGGCGCACGAGCTTGATGAAGTACTCCTTGAGGGAGTTGAGCTGCTCGCTGGCCATGTTGAAGACCATCGTGACATCGTCGACCTCGATGGCGTATTCGGTGTTGGTAGCGTCTGCCATGGTGCCGCCTTAGACGTAGAGAATGAACTTGTGCTCGGTCTTCTTGAACACGAAGATACCGATGATGAGCGCGATGATGGCCCACGCGATGCACATGAGGAGCACCGTGGGCGTGGGGTTCTGCTGCCACAGGAAGATGTCACGCATGAACTCGAGGTAGTTGTACATGGGGTTAATCTTCACCAGCATGATGATCCAGTGCGGGGCGCCCTTGTCGATAAGCAAGGAGAGGTCCCAAAAGATGGGCGTGAGGTAGGTCCACGCGATGATGACGACGCTCCACAGATGGATGATGTCGCGGAAGAAGACGGAGAGCGCGCCGATGGCCATGCCCACGCCGATGCAAAAGAGCATCAGCAAGAACAGGCACAGGGGCAGCCAGATGAAGTGCCACGTGGGCATAACCTGAAAGAACAGCATGACGATAGCCACGGCGATGAGCGAGAAAGCGAAGTTTACGAGCGCGAACAAGACCTTCTGCACCGGGAAGATGTACCGGTTGACCTTTACCTTCTTGAGCAGGGGCGCGGCGTTGATGATACTCGTAAGTGCCGCGTTGGTGGAGTCGCTCATGAGCGAGAACGTGACGTTGCCCACGATGAGGTAGAGCGGGAAGTTAGGGACGTTGCTGCCAAACATGTAAGAAAACACGATGGACATGACGATCATCATGAGCAACGGGTTGAGAACGCTCCACAACACGCCGAGGAAACTACGGCGGTATTTGAGCTTGAAGTCCTTGGTGACGAGCTGCTCGAGGATGAGCAAGTCCTTCTTATACGGACGCGGGGCTTTTTCGGTTGCGAGAGTCTGTGAGGACACCGACGACGCCTCCCTATTGATTGCACGTTAGCGGCAGATGCCGCCCTTGCCGAACAACGTATGATAACACAGGGGCGCTTGCGCGATTTCTCACCTCGACGAGCTGCATACAATCAGGAGAGTCGGTTGCGCGCTTATGGACAGGCGGCGCTGGCGTAGCAGTCGGCGGTCGACACCGGCACGACCTTCCCGCCGTTGCCGTTAGCGGCCTCGAAGACAGCGCGGGCGATGTCGGACCAGCCCCTCACGGCGCCCGAGCCGGTGCAGCCGTAGGTGCCGTAGGGGGCCTTCGCGTCCAGCACGTGGAAGATGGCCGCGGCCATGTCGCGCGTGAAGGTCAGGCGGCCCAGATTGTCGTCCGCGACCGTAATCTGGGTAAGTTTATTCTCCGGGTCGGCGACGCGGTCGGACAGACCCTTCATGGTTTTGACGAAGTTGTGTCCCTCACCGATGACCCAACTGGAGCGCATGATATAGTAGCGCGGGCAGCCGGCCACGGCGATGTCACCCGCTCTCTTGTTCTGGCCGTAGACGAACAGCGGGCTAAAGGGCTCCCCATCGTCGTGCGCCTCGGCCGTGCCGTCGAACACCAGCAGTCTCATGAACCGGTACCGTCAGCCAAACATCTAGCACATTGGAGACCCTCCCCTTATCTCCAGCCAGACAGCGCCGGCTACGATTCCACTCGCGATCGCACCCGGCGCACCCCGCCGCAAAATCGAATCGATTGAACAAGACGCCATGCACCCGTTGCCGGCACCGCGAGACAAGCTGAAAACCGCATAACGGCACGCAGTGTTTACGTCGATATCCATAGGGGCGTAAACCGTTGATTAAGCTAATATAAACTGCAAGTCAACAGGGCGCGGGGAGTGCAAGGAATGAATGGGACTGAAATAAACACCGAGATACGAATCGAGCCGCAAGCTGAAGCTCACAGGCATCCTCCGATTCACGAAATATCAGAAGAACCCCACAGCGTTACAATCACAAGCTCGGGTATTTTGCATCAGCAAGCCAACCAGCGAGGGAAATCGGGGGTCCGTCGAGTTCTTACCTATGGTACTTTCGACCTCTTGCATTATGGTCATATTCGCTTGCTTCAACAGGCGGCTGCCCTTGGAGACTACCTCGTTGCTGCCCTTTCCACCGACGAATTCAACGCACTAAAGGGAAAGAAAAGCTTCTATTCGTATAATGTGCGAAAGGAAATGCTCGAAGCGATACGCTACGTTGACCTTGTAATCCCTGAAAATAGCTGGGAACAAAAAGCAACAGACGTAGAGACCTTTCAGATTGATACAGTCTGCATGGGAAGTGACTGGGAAAACGATCCGCGTTTTGAATCGCTGAGGGATATCTGCCAGGTTCAATACCTAAATCGAACGCCCGGTATTTCTACCAGCGACATTAAGACGAGTCTTAAAGGATAAGCAGTGAACATTCTTGATCTACTCCCATCGACACGGCGCGCAGTGCGAAACACGAGGGATTCAATAGAATCACTCAAAGACTCGATCGAATCCCTCAGGGATTCGATCGAGTCTTTGAGATGCGAAACAACGGCCCAATATGACCGCGTTTTTTCTAGAACCGAACAAGCAGACATCGGCATTAACGGACATCTTACCTGTGAATTCGAACGGCTTGAAAAGGCGATTAAAGCCCACGATTCGAAGACCGTCATCATGCTATGGGAACTCTACAGGAAAGACGGAGAGCTGCCAGAAGATGCTCGAAAACGTTTCTTCAAAAGCATTCCGCCCGCCACAGGCCCATTACGGCTACATCAACTAGGCTGCGCACAATTATTGTCAGAATTCAATGAGCTCTGTAAAGCACACAATCTTGACTACTGGATTGCTTTTGGAACTCTCCTGGGCGCTGTCAGACACGGAGGTTTCATTCCATGGGACGATGATACAGACCTCGGGATGACTCGAGCAGATATTAAAAAAATGTTAGAAATAGTTGAGGACGATTCACGCTACTCAGTTTCCGTCGTTTACGATGCATTTGCCTTCTGCCGACAGATTCGCTTCAAATACTCCAACGAGAATATTCCCTGTTTCCTTGACCTTTTTCTCTTTGACGAGGTCAGCGACGTCACACATGCAACGTTTGAGAAGCAGGCTGCCCTGAGAGGCGAAATGATCGAATATTTCATCTCTCAGGATTGGTATCAAGAGTGGCAAGCAGCGGGGTATGTTTCCGAAAATTCAATATTAGGAGAAAAGGCCGCAGCCATCTTTGATGCCTATTTAAACCAAGCGGAAGATGATGGAATCATCTCCGCCAACGGCAGTGGGCTCATTTGGGGAATCGACAATCTGACCGATCTCAATGGATATGATTGGATATGCTCGAAAGGCGACGTTCTTCCAACTCAACGCATCGCGTTTGAAGGTGCGCCATGTGAAGCACCGGCAAATATTGAAAAGTTATTAACTGAAGTGTATGGGAACATCTACTCATTACCTGACGATATCTCAACGCACTTTGCTCACGTCGATTTAACTGACAGCAATTTGGAATCTCTTCATCTTGAGAATCCAGATACCGTTTAGCCAATGAAATACCCGTCTTTCTCATAGGACAACAAACGAGCTAGAAGAAACACGGAGGCTCCGTCAGATCCTGACGGAGCCTCCGATTGCCGCAACCTCACAGCCAAAGAGATACGGCCTGGTACCTGATACGCTACTTCTCCGACTCAACATTCCCTAGCTCAATACGTAGAAGCTCGATAGAGTTCAGAAGCGCGACGCTTTCCTTCTGGACAAATTCTGATTCAAGATGACGTAGCGCGACAGTCCGAGACGACGGAGGAAAAATCCGACCCGCCATCTGGCGCATCTTAAGAACAGCGCCCAATGAAGCGAGCCTCTCTCGACCCCGTCGCAAAAAGTCAATGGGATTATTCCTAAGAGTTCCAAGATAGAACATCATCTTTCGACGTGGTCCAAATAGGCGACGTCGATCGATTAGTATCGCACGAGCCATCGCACCGTACTCTCTATCATGGAGGAGCGCTTTTAATTGAACGTCCGAAAAGTACGTCTCCAAGATCGACTTTAGAAAATTGGCGAGCATTGTCCTATCCTGAACAGGAGCTGTCATGACATCCATGAACACAAACTCACCAATTAAACTGAGCAATTGAGATCCAAAGCGCTCAGCATTCCCAGACTGTTTCCAATCCGAGCATATACGATCCGAGATTCGTAGATGGTCATATATCCTCAAGACCTTATCGTCATTTCTGGTTGCCATAAGGGAATCGGCTCGATTCACCCGATAGTCATACAGTTTGTCAGACAGAAACACGGTTTTCCGAGACCGAGGATAAGCCATGTAATGAAATAACTTGTCCTCTCCAAACCGAAGTTCCTCATCAAACCACAGTCGCTCTTCAATTAGAAATTCGCGACGACAAGCCGTTCTCCAAGCGAACGGCTCAGCAGCCTCGAGAGCAAAAAGAGACGGATCGAATGACGCATACATTGTGTCGCGAGGAGAAAGTACTTTATCCAGCCACCAATTAGAAAGGAATTGAGGATACACGCGCCCACCGAACGTAATCAAATCAGCATGCGTGGAATCAAAGGCGTCAGTTATACGCTTTGCAGCCGTCTTGTCCAAGAAGTCGTCAGAATCAACAAAGCAAACAATGTCACCCGTGGCACAGCGAATACCAGCGTTGCGCGCGGAAGACAGCCCCCCGTTCTCTTTACTGATGATTCGCATTCTAGGTTCGACCTTCGAATACATCTCCAGAATGTTCGAAGATCTATCGGTTGACCCATCATCGACACAGATTATTTCGATATCCCTAAATGTCTGGTTTCGAATAGAATCAAGGCAGACAGGGAGATACCGTTCAACGTTATAGACGGGAACAATGATACTCAGCTTGGTCATTCACTTCTCCGGAATTAGTTAGTGGGTCAATCGGAACAAAGCCAATCGAATTGCAGACAGCAATCCCCCCGCCCGCATCAGCCTAACAAAGCGCTCTTTTCGAGTACGTGAGCCATCCGAAGACCGAAGCACTCCATACAACTTGGAATCGTGAAGCAGAAGAATTAGATTAAGCCGCTTGGAGGGCTCGAAAATGTTGAGATCACTATAGCCTTGCTGTAGATCAGAATTCACATCCTCAACCATCCGAGGAACAAATTGCTCTCGAAGCTCAGGAGACAGCCGGTCATAGTTCCACTCATAGCTATCGAAGCGCATTTTTGCTAGGACGGATCGCAGATATATCCTGGCCTGACAATGCGAATCGAGGTATCGATGCATCTCCTCGTATTCGTCGCAGACGCAGAAAACCTTGCCAGGAGAATTGACCGAGGACTTTTCATTATCCTGGCGATAGTGTAGGAAGGCCTCATTAAGCAAGACCGCGTTATCGCACGAAGCCCATACCTTGAAGTTAAAGCCAGCATCTTGATACGAAGCGCCCGGCGAAGGCAGGAACGAAATATCGTTCTTCTCCAAGAAATCCCTTCGATAGATAGCCGACCATATCGATGGCTTTCGATAAAACACCTCTCGCTCCACTTGGGGGTTCACATGGCCTTCAAGAAGCGCATCGACCCAGCCGAACTTCTCATTGCGCTCTTCGGGAAGAGACCAGTACAGATAAAAGTCGCACTTAACCACCTGGGCGTCGCATTGCTTGGCTGCTCGATACATTGTTTCCAATGCACCTGAGTCCAAGAAATCGTCCGACTCAAGAATGCCGACGTACTCACCGGTGCACATCGAGAGACCCTTGTTCATGGAGTCGCCATAGCCAGAATTAGGCTTGTCAAGAACTCGGAAGCGAGGATCGGCTTCGACATATTCATTGATGATATCGAGGGAGCTATCCGTCGACCCATCGTTTATGCATATAATCTCGATGTTCGAAAGTGATTGTTCGCGAGCCGACTCAAGGCACTGGCGAAGATACTTTTCGACATTACAAATTGGAACCAACAATGAGACTGCAGGGGCTTCAGCCATTCAAACGACCATCCTTTAATCTGAACCAACGTATTTATGTTAGCAGGAATATAAGCACTCAGCGCCACTTCTCGCATTTCAAGTGCCGCGCATAAGCGACCTTCGCAACAATAACATCGATATCTTATCGAAGCCCCGGCCCGTGCGCGGTGAGCTTCCCCGGAGGTCATCCCCAGGTCCGCAAGGGCGCGCACGGGCCGAGAAGGCGTCTCTCGTACTCGGGCACCGCGAGTGGTTCGCAACGGCGCCCTCAATCAGTGGTAACTTACTGGCCCTGGGCCTTGTAGCGTGCCTCGGTAGCGGCCTTGACGGGCTCCCACCAGGCGCGGTTCTCGGTGTACCAGGCGATGGTCTGGTCGAGCCCCTCGGAGAAGTCCGTGTGCTTGGGCTCCCAGCCCAGCTCGCGGCGGAGCTTGGTGGAGTCGATGGCGTAGCGGCGGTCGTGGCCGGGGCGGTCGCGCACCCAGTCGAAGTCGTCGGCCGGCTTTCCCATGCGCGTGAGTATCGCGCGCAGCACGTCGATGTTGGAGCGCTCGCCGTCGGCGCCGATGAGGTAGGTCTCCCCCATCTCGCCCTTGGTGAGGATGGTCCACACGGCGCTCGAGTGGTCGTCGGTGTGGATCCAGTCGCGCACGTTGCGGCCGTCGCCGTAGAGCTTGGGGCGCACGCCGTCCAGGATGTTGGTGATCTGGCGCGGGATGAACTTCTCCACGTGCTGGTAGGGGCCGTAGTTGTTGGAGCAGTTGGAGA
>ERZ841116.112-NODE-112-length-70573-cov-7.350847_pt1 | contig 70573 bp, 72 predicted proteins | sample MGYA00519875_ERZ841116 | MGnify/ENA primary metagenome ERZ841116 (study PRJEB31850, sample SAMEA3708889) | human gut metagenome | biome: human gut; feature: human-associated habitat; material: faeces | place: China | collected 2014 ... | reverse complement strand
AACCAGTGACCCCCTCCTTGTAAGGGAGGTGCTCTCCCAACTGAGCTAATCGCCCTTAATGTTGTGGATTGGCATTATAAGTATAATGAGATTTCAGTCAATATATTTTTATGAAAAAGCGTCTAGTTGTTGCAAAAATAGGCATAAAATCAGATTTTTTATTTAGAAGTCACGCAAGTCGTAGTAAAATAAAGGTAATTTTTGTAAATGAATAGGTTATTAAGAAAATGAAAATTGATCCTCCTTTTGAATTAGATCCGAATGTCAAAGTACGTACGCGTTTTGCCCCAAGTCCAACAGGTTATTTGCACGTGGGTGGTGCACGTACAGCCCTTTATTCTTGGTTATTTGCAAAACATAACAACGGTGAGTTTGTATTACGTATTGAAGATACCGATTTAGAGCGTTCGACACCTGAAGCAACAGCGGCAATCATTGAAGGGATGGAGTGGTTAAACCTGGCTTGGGAACATGGTCCTTATTATCAAACCAAACGCTTTGATCGTTACAATCAAGTGATTGATGAAATGATTGAACAAGGTTTGGCTTATCGTTGCTATTGCTCTAAAGAGCGCCTAGAAGAATTACGTCATACACAAGAGCAAAACAAAGAAAAACCACGTTATGACCGTCATTGTTTACATGATCACAATCATGCAGCTGATGAGCCACATGTTGTACGTTTTAAAAACCCAACAGAAGGTTCAGTCGTGTTTGATGATGCCGTGCGTGGTCGTATTGAAATCAGCAACAGCGAATTAGATGATTTAATTATTCGTCGTACAGACGGTTCACCAACCTACAACTTCTGTGTGGTGGTAGATGACTGGGATATGGGCATTACTCACGTTGTGCGTGGTGAAGACCACATTAACAACACCCCACGTCAAATTAATATCTTAAAAGCGTTAGGTGCACCAATTCCAGTATATGCACACGTTTCCATGATTAATGGTGATGATGGTCAAAAACTTTCAAAACGTCATGGTGCGGTAAGTGTGATGCAATATCGTGATGACGGTTATTTACCTGAAGCCTTAATTAACTATCTTGTTCGTTTAGGTTGGGGTCATGGTGACCAAGAGATCTTTACACGTGAAGAAATGATTAAATTCTTTGAATTAGATCACGTGAGCAAATCTGCGAGTGCATTTAATACAGAAAAATTATTGTGGTTAAACCACCACTATATTCGTGAGTTACCACCTGAATATGTGGCAAAACACCTTGCATGGCATTATAAAGATCAAGGTATTGATACATCAAATGGCCCAGCATTAACTGAAATCGTGACGATGCTTGCTGAACGTTGTAAAACCTTAAAAGAAATGGCATCAGCAAGCCGTTATTTCTTCGAAGAGTTTGAAAGTTTTGATGAAGCAGTGGTGAAGAAACACTTTAAAGCAGCGGCGATTGAACCGCTTGAAAAAGTAAAAGAAAAATTGACCGCACTTTCTAGCTGGGATTTACATTCTACGCATGAAGCGATTGAACAAACCGCTGCTGAATTAGAAGTGGGTATGGGTAAAGTTGGGATGCCATTACGCGTGGCAGTAACAGGCTCAGGTCAATCACCTTCGATGGATGTGACATTAGTGGGTATCGGTCGTGAACGTGTGTTAGCGCGTATCCAACGAGCCATTGATTTTATTAAATCTCAAAACGCTTAATATTTAGGCTGATAAGCGGGATTTGATTATTTCAATATTGACAGTTTATCAGCCGAAATTTATTATAGCTTGCGTTATTTGGGGATATAGCTCAGTTGGGAGAGCGCTTGAATGGCATTCAAGAGGTCGTCGGTTCGATCCCGATTATCTCCACCAAATTTAAAACCTTGAAACTTAAAGTGAGTTTCAAGGTTTTTTCTTTATGGCAAATCTACATTTCTTTTAGATAATTCAAGCCTAATCCATTCATTTGTTCCATAATCCAATTTTGTTTTTTACGAACTAATGCACTAGGCTTATTTACTTTATAGATGATAGGATTCGGTAAAACTGCAGCGAGTAATGCTGCTTCTGATTGAGTTAAATTTTTCGCTGATTTTTTGAAGTAATAACGACTAGCCGCTTCTACACCAAAGATGCCATTACCGAATTCGGCAATGTTTAAATATACTTCTAAAATGCGTTCTTTGGACCAAAAGATTTCCATTAATGCCGTTGTGGGAACTTCCAATCCTTTGCGAAACCAACTTTGTCCATGCCAGAGAACGAGGTTTTTTGCTGTTTGTTGCGAAATCGTTGAAGCGCCTCGGGTTCGGCGAGATTTTTCATTAAATTTAAAGGCCTTTTGAATTGCCTCAAAATCAAACCCCCAGTGGTTTGGGAATTTTTGATCTTCAGCAGCAATCACCGCAAGTTGCATATTAGGTGAGATTTCATCAAGACTCACCCAATCATATTTGATTGAATAGTCAAAATCCAGCTGTAATAAGTGCCCGATTTTTTGCTGTACCATATAGGCGGAGAAGGGAACTGGGATAAAGCGGAAGCAAATGAAAAATGCCAGGATTGCGAGAGAAAAACGCCACGCAACCCGTTGCCAATTTTTTTTCCACCAAGATGGGCGAAAAAGATGTAAAAGTGCGGTCAGAATTCGCTTAGTTTTTTTCAGCTTGCTCATCGAGTTGGCTTTTCACCCAGTTTATAAAATCCGGATCCATTGTTTTGAGCATATTAGAACCACGCGTAATGGTTGCCGCACTGGTATTGAGATTCTGTTGAATCTCTCGTTGAGAGAGATTTTTATCCAATAACTGTGCCACGATTTGTAAACGCAACCCCACCGCATCACGTTCATCTGGTGTGAGCAGAAGCGTTAAGAAATCTTGTGCTTTGCCTTGCTCAAACGCGGTTTGCAAGGTAGCGAGGAAAGCATTCCATTGTTCTAAATTGCGACTAATATACATATCAACAATCCTATACTATTAAACTAGTGCGACTAGTATAGCCGATCGTATTCCTCTTTGCTAAAGGTTTGTAAATTTTCTTTTTCTTGTAGGTTTTGATAGTAAAAATCGTAAGTTAATACGTTTTGAACATAACCCCGAGTTTCAAAGAACGGAATAGATGCAATAAATTCATCCATAGCCAATTTGCCATTGGCTCTTGCTAGCCATTTTTCTACACGGCTTGCACCCGCATTATAGGCGGAGGCGATCAAAATGCGGTTATTAGGGTATTTAGCATTTAACTCATTTAAGTGAGCCGTACCGAGTAAAATATTATTAAGCGGTTTGAATAAATCTAACTCTCCGTTATAAGGAAGTTGCTGATTTTCTGCCGTTTTTTGTGCCGTGCTCGGTAATAACTGCATTAATCCTCGAGCATTTGCAGAAGATTGTGCCATTGGATTCCAAGCACTTTCTTGGCGAGCAATTGCCATGGCAAAAGTTTTGGTGACACGATTATCCACAATGGCTTGAGGTTCCGTTGTGCTGAGATTCACATTACTGAGGGCAATATCAAAATATTGACTGTAAGCATTTGGTAAGCGTAAGTCGATATAATCCCATGCTTTCGCAATAATCGAGCCATCTACGCCCAATTCAAACCAATTTTGTTCATTCGCATATTGGCTTAACGCAAGTTGTTTCTCTTGCGGTAATTTTTCTAATAGAGAACGCCAACGTTGTTTGGCTGCCCCTAATCGATCTAATTGACGCAGTTCTGCAATATCAGCTAATTCAGTAGCATACTTCTCCTGGATATTGGACTCTTGAGGAATTTTAGGCATTTCCAGTTTGTAGGTATGTCCTAATTTGACTGCTGCCAACATTGGATAAAAACCACGTTCTTTCGATAAAGCTTCTAATCGTTGTTTCGCATCTTTATCGGATGCTTGAGCAGCTATTTTAGCCATCCAATAACGCCATTCTTGTTTTTGCTTCGCTTCATCTGAAAGGGCATTCAACCAACCTAATAAATCTGTTTGTTGCCAAATCGCCGTGCGTAAACGACGTTCAATGAGGTTATCTGCATTCAGTTTGAGGATTTCCTGATCGCGCCATTGGGCAAAATTAGGACTTTCATTATCAAAGAAACGGTTAATAAAGGAGATTTTCCAATCACGTAATTCAGTTTCGTCTAATTGCCAAGTTTTCGCCCATTGCTCATAAGGGGTGAAAGTTGGCTCATTCATATTTTCCGGAATGGTTCGTAAATAACGAGAAAAACCTAGCACTACGACAAATTTATTGATGATTTTATTCGTATTACCATCAATTAATGGCAGTTTCTCAGCGAGTGTTTTCAAATTTGCTGGATTTTTTAAGAGATCCTGATAAAGCGCTAAATGAGCGGCTACTTGCTCATCTTCTTTAGCGTTCTCAATTTTTTCTAACTCTTTAGCGAGTATTTCTAATCCTTTCGCATCATTTTTACCAAAAAGCATTTCTGCTTTTTGATAGATTTTCTCTGTGGTGCGTCCACCTTGCGAATGCCAAGCAGCCCATAGCTGAGCATCATTAGGAAGTTCAGCATTGTTGAGCCAAAGCTGTTCATATTCAGACAAAATAGCCGATTTATTCTTGTCGTTTGATTGATTTTCTGTCGTCTGACTGGTATTGGCTGCCTCTATTTGATATTTAGCTGTAAGTACGGCAATTTGTGTTTCCAAATTATTTGGCGTGAGTTTGGCGAGTGCTTGAGTATCTTCAGCATTGATTAACAACGTAAAAATACTTTGTTCTAATTTTCCGCGTAGAAAATGAGAGGCGTGCTGTTGAATAAATTGTTCAATGTCTGTTCTTAATGTATTTACTTCTTCGCGAGGCGTATCGCGATTAACGGTTTTTATACGTGCATCTAAATAAGCCGCTATAGCATCAGTTTGCAATGGATAACCTTTTAAAGAATCAATAAGCCCAAGAAATAATTTAGCGTTATTGGAAACATGATTATTTTTGACCGCACTTTTTAGGAGCGATTCTAATTGCAGAAAAGTCGCACGTTGTTCAATCAGCTTTAATTCATGAGCGTGCTGTTGCTGTGCCCATTTGGCTTGTTCTTCAGCAAGGTTAATTTGTGGCGCCGTTTCATTTTTGCTTTTATGAGCATGCTGATTAGCCAAAGCTGAGCCTGAAAGTGCGGTTAAAATTAATAACGAAATTGTCGTGTGTTTAAGTGCTCGCATAGGAGATTCCATATAAAGAGAAAGACGGATATTTAGATCCGTCTTTGAGTGTAGAGTTCGTTTTATTTAGAAAACTTTTTTGAAAGGCTTCACAATTACATCACCGTAAACGCCAGCTTCAACATAAGGATCTTGTGTCGCCCAGTCTTTTGCTGCAGACAGGCTTTCGAATTGAGCAATCACAGTTGAGCCTGTAAAGCCAGCTTCACCTGGACTTTCATCGTCAATGGATGGATTGGGACCCGCAGTTAATAAGCGACCTTCTGCTTGTAGTTGTTTTAAACGAGCAAGATGTTGCTCACGTACTGAAAGACGTTTTTCTAAACTACCTGGAATATCTTGGGCAAAAATTACGTAATACATCATTTATCCTTTTAACAATTTAATTCTTCGATAGAGGCTAATGCACGTTCTAATTCGAGATTGCCTTCACGTGGAATAGCGCGGGATTTACCGTCTTTTCCAACCGCGACAAAGGTAAATACGGCATCTGTCACGCAGTAACGTTCCCCAATTGGTTCACTGGCAACTTTTTTCACCCATACTTCTACCTTGATTTTAATAGAAGAGCGGCCCACGCTGAGACATTGACCGTAACAACACACTACGTCACCGACGGCAATAGGTTTAATGAAATTCATACTTTCTACGGCAACGGTGACGACGCGACCATGAGCGATTTCTTTCGCAAGAATCGCTCCGCCCATATCCATTTGTGACATAATCCAACCACCGAAAATATCACCGTTCGCGTTGGTATCCGAAGGCATTGCTAAGGTGCGTAATAATAATACGCCTTTAGATTGACGACCGTCTTTATCGATAAGATTTGAAACCATTATTTGTCCCCGTCATTTTTTTGATCATCTTTAGGTAAGTAACGGTAAATATAAGCACCGCTGACAATTGTTGCGACAAAGGTCATACCAAGTAAACCAAAAGATTTGAAATCAACCCAAGCATCTTCAGACATATTTTGGCTGATATAAATATTTACCAGCATACACAGAATGAAAAATCCTGCCCAGCCTACATTCAATTTGTTCCACACATTATCCGGTAATTGGATTTCTTTGCCTAATAACTTTTTCACCAATGGTGTATTGAATTGGAATTGTGCAACCAATAAAACAATGGCAAATAGGGCATTAATAATCGTGACTTTCCATTGTAGATATTTGATTTCATTGAAATAGGCAGTGAGTAAACCAAAAAAGACAACAGCAATCGCCATGATTTTTTGTTGTTTCTCAATCACACCATATTTCAGTTTTAGCGCAATCATTTGAACAATAGTTGCAATCACTAATACGATGGCTGCATAACGCACACCAAACATTTTGTAGGTGATGAAAAAGAGAACAAGCGGAATAAATTCAAGAAGTTGCTTCATATTATGCCTTCATAAATAAACTGTAAAAACGGTAAGTAAATACCAAAATAAACATTTGAAAGAATGCAGCCAAGATACCAACGATAGCACTTAAAAATGATGGACCCAAGATTGCACCAATGGTATTCACCACTAAAGGAAGAAGTAAATAAGTGATCAAGGCATAAATAATCAATACACCATTACGCTTAATACCCGCACGCCATACTTGTAAAGCACTTTGTCCTATAGATTGATTTGCGGCAATGTAATGCACAGGCGATAAGCATAGGCGAACAAAGAAAAATAAACCAAATACCATTGAAACAAAGGCTAGAGGAGAGAGGGCATTTTTGCTTAAAAATGAGCTCATGACATCAGCAAGACCGAATAGAAGTGGCAAACTCATAAAAATATCTAAAACTACCACACCCAAAAAGCGACGCAATGTCAGCATGAGCCCTTGATTAATCGGATTCTCATTTTGCAGACTAATATGATGAATGGTTGCAATACCGAAGGTCGCAATAAAAGACATCAATAATTGTTGGAATACAAAAGATCCAATCAGCGCAGTTGGCTCCACTTTGCTCAATGCATCAATAATATCCTGTTGTGATGGATTAGGATTATCACCCAAACTCGGCATTGGGACACTGACTAATGCATTAATCAATTGTGAGACGACGAAAATACCAACGAAAAGCAGCACGGTTTTTCGCTGATTACGCATAAAGTTGAGGCTATCTTGAAAAATCTGAGTAAAGTTAATTTGCATACCATATCCCACAATAATAAAACCCCGATTATACAGAGTTTATTGTTTTTTTCATAAAATCAGGTTGTTTAATGGTGATTTAAATTACCATTTTCAAGAGAGTATATCGTTTTATTCATAAGCATAGCCATTAGGCGGTAGCAACTTACCGTCTAAATAAGCTTGATTTTCAATCAATTTTAATCGCTCTTCAATAAACCATTTAATCACTAAAGGATAAATATTATATTCCTGTTCACGTGTACGAAGTTCAATCTCCTCGATGGTATCACCAGGGAAAATCGGCACTTTAGCTTGTAATACAATGGCACCGCCATCGATCTCTTCATTGACAAAATGCACGGTTGTACCGTGTTCGCTGTCGCCATTCTCAAGCGCTCTTTGATAAGTATGTAACCCAGGATATTTTGGCAGAAGGGAAGGATGAATATTTAAAATTTTCCCCGCAAAACGTTGTGTGAATGGCTTGGTTAAGATTTTCATATAACCGGCTAACACAATGAGCTCAACATTGAGATCTTCTAAATAATCACCGATAGCCTTATCCATATCGAGATTAGAGGCAAAATCTTGGCGTAAAAAAACTCGGCTAGGAATACCCGCACTTTCAGCACGTTCTAAGCCAAATGAATCAATTTTATTACTGATGACAGTCGTAATTTTTCCAGGAATAAACCCTGTTTGACAAGCCTCAATTATTGCTTGAAGATTCGATCCTTGCCCTGATATCAGGACGGCAATTTTTTTCATATTATTCTACATAAAAGAAGGGCGAACCTTTCATTTTGAAATTTTCGCCCTGAAATGGAAAAGAGAAATTATTTAATGATTACTTGTGGTTCGTTATCTGTCGCACTTTCAATATGACCGATTAACCAGGCATTTTCACCGGATTGTTTTAAAATTGCTAAAGCGGTTTCCACTTGCGATTGTGGTAATGCAATCACCATGCCCACGCCACAGTTGAACGTACGGTACATTTCATAGGTTTCAATGTTGCCTTTTTCTTGTAACCATTTGAACACGGGTTGCCATTCCCAACTGCTTTCATCAATAACAGCTTTGGTATTTTTCGGTAATACACGAGGGATATTTTCCCAGAAACCGCCACCCGTTAAGTGTGCGATAGCATGGACTTCCGTTTGTTTGATTAAAGCGAGAATAGATTTAACATAGATTTTTGTCGGTGCAAGCACTTGTTCACTTAATGGACGACCATCTAATTGCTCTGTGGCTGGGTTTACACCTGAAACATCAATCACTTTACGAATTAAAGAATAACCGTTTGAATGTGGGCCACTTGAACCAAGCGCGATTAAGGCATCTCCTACTTTAACTTGGCTACCATCAATGATTTCTGATTTTTCAACAACACCTACACAGAAACCTGCAAGGTCATAATCGCCAGCATGGTACATACCTGGCATTTCAGCGGTTTCACCACCCACTAATGCACAACCCGATTGTACACAGCCTTCTGCAATGCCTTTTACCACATCAGAGGCAACATCTACGTCAAGTTTGCCCGTGGCGTAGTAATCTAAGAAGAATAATGGTTCGGCGCCTTGCACCACTAAATCGTTAACACACATTGCAACCAAATCAATACCGATAGTATCGTGTTTTTTTAAGTCAATGGCTAAACGTAACTTGGTGCCCACACCGTCTGTACCGGAAACAAGAATAGGTTCTTTATATTTGCCCGGAATGGCACATAATGCACCAAAACCGCCTAATCCTCCGATGACTTCAGGACGAGTAGTTCGTTTCACGTGTGGTTTAATACGTTCAACTAATTCATTACCGGCATTAATATCCACGCCTGCATCTTTATAACTTAATGATGGTTTGCTCACAATGTTATCCTATATTTTTAGGTTAAATGATAAAACGGCGTGATTGTATCAGATTAAGCAAACGTTTGCGATAGTGATTTAATTGGGTTTTAACTAAAAAAATAACCGCACTTTATTTTAAAGGATAAAGTGCGGTTATTTTTTAATGTGTTTTTAGCGATTCGCTAATTCAAAAATCATCGCTTCAGCTTGGCAGCTAAATGTAAAACGCGCCGTTAAATTTGCGCCATTTTCAGTTTCTGTGATTTCACTTTTAATATCACAAGGATCGCTTTCTGTTTTGCGAGCTTTTTCAATGAAACGATTAAGTGCCGCTTCAGCTTCAGCTTTATTCGCATAGGTTTGATGAATATCAACAGAACAATCTGAACCGTCAATAATCGTCCCCACATCAACACAACTACAAGTGAGAGATTCTTCTGCTTTGCATGTTACTGTCATAGGATTTCCTTATTTAAAATTAAGATTGGTTCTATTCTAGCATTTTTGAAACGGTCTGCCAAAGTAGCCGTATTTTTTTAATTTAAATATCATTTATTTATCACTGGTCGGAACACTTAAAAATAAATCTAAAATAATTTGCACTCCATTTATTGGAGTTTTAGAATCTCGCGGATTTTTTCATTATTATTAATAACAAAAGGTTCCGAATGACAAAATTTAATAAAACGCTATTAGCAATGACCACATTGTTAGTAGCAAGCGGTGCAAATGCAGCCGCATTCCAATTAGCAGAAGTTTCTACATCAGGTCTTGGTCGTGCTTATGCGGGTGAAGCCGCAATTGCTGATAATGCTGCAGTAGTTGCGACTAACCCTGCATTAATGAGTTTATTCAAAACTAATCAATTCTCTGTGGGTGGCGTTTATGTGGATTCTAAAATTCACATGAGTGGTCCAGTTACAGTTAATGCACTAGGTCGTACCGTTGCTGTTGGTTCTGCAGCGCATAATAGTGTTGTTCCTGGTTCATTGATTCCAAATATGTATTTTGTGGCACCAATTAATGACAAATTTGCCATTGGTGGTGGTATGAATGTGAATTTTGGATTAAAAAGTGAATATGAATCAGATTACAACGCGGGAATATTCGGCGGTAAAACTGATTTAAGTGCGATTAACTTAAATTTAAGTGGTTCATATCGTGTCTCTCAAGGTTTAACTGCTGGTGTGGGTTTAAATGCAGTTTATGCAAAAGCAGAAATTGAGCGTCGTGCTGGTATTTTAAGTGATGCAGTGAAAAATGTTGCACCATTAGTTCCTGCATTAGTGAGAGCTGGACGAATTTCACCAAACGCCGCCGCTTCTTTAGCAAAATTACAAGGTGTGAATAAAGAAACTGTATTAACCCACTTACAAGATAAAAATGCATGGGGTTTTGGTTGGAATGCAGGTTTAGTGTACGAGTTTAACGAAAATAACCGTGTTGGTTTAGCCTATCACTCAAAAGTCGATATTGACTTTGAAGATGATAATGCTGTGAGTGCGAGTCGTACTATTCGTGGTCAAGGCCCTGCTGCAGGTGGATTAACATTACACTTACCAGATTATTTAGAATTATCAGGTTTCCACCAAGTTACAGATAATTTGTCATTGCACTATAGCTACAAATTTACACATTGGAGCCGTTTCAAGGAGTTACACGCAACCTTTAATAACGGAGAACTCGCGTTCCATAAAGATGAAAAATACCGTAGCAATTCTCGTTATGCATTAGGTGCTACCTATAATGTAAATGAGAAATTAACGCTTCGCGCCGGTATTGCTTATGATGAAGCGGCAGCACCAACAGAACATGCTAGTGCATCTATTCCAGATACTGATCGTATGTGGTATAGCGTAGGGGCAACTTATAAATTTACCCCGAATCTTTCTATTGATGCGGGCTTTGCACACTTGCGTGGCAAAAAAATTCACTTTACCGAAAGTCAATCAATTGGTGGTTTAGCGACGGTAACAGCGAATTATACCTCTAAAGCAAGTGCTAACCTTTACGGTTTAAACTTAAACTACAGTTTCTAATTTGTAAAAAATTTAGCATAATACGTAGCACACCGAATGTATGTTCGGTGTGCTTTTTTCTTATATGGTCCCATAAAAAACGGGAGAAAAATGACTGCACTTTTTTATGCTTATATGGACTCACCAATTGGTCGGTTATTAATGCTTTCTGATGGTGAAAACCTTACAAATTTAGATTGTGAATTAGAACAAACCACGCCAAATCCAAATTGGATTTTACGAGAAGATTTACCGCTTTTTGAAAAAGTGCGGTACGCTTTAGTGCGTTATTTTAATGGCGAGCCAGAAAGTTTCTCCGATATTCCTTTATCGCCTAAAGGTACCGCATTTCAACAAGCGATTTGGACAGCATTGCGTCAAATTCCTTATGGTAAAACGGCGAGTTATGGTGGTTTAGCAGAAAGCATTAATAACCCTAAGGCGGTGCGAGCCGTTGGCGGTGCGGTTGGAAGTAATCCCATTAGTATTATCATTCCATGCCATCGTGTATTAGGGAAAAAATGTGAAATCACGGGTTTTGGTGGTGGATTGCCTGCGAAACGTTTTTTATTGAAATTAGAGAATATTCCTTACATTGACAAAGGCATAGAATACGTTAAACCGAAATTATTGAAGAAATACCACGAATGATCCCACAAACCGAACAAGCCTTATTAGAAAAAGCGCAATCTATTGCGGGGTTAACCTTTGGCGAACTTGCAGATGAATTAAATATTCCCGTTCCGCCTGATTTAAAACGCGATAAAGGTTGGGTTGGTATGTTGCTTGAAACCGCATTAGGAGCGACTGCCGGCAGTAAAGCAGAGCAGGATTTTTCCCATTTAGGCATTGAATTAAAAACCTTACCCATTAATACCGAAGGTTTTCCATTGGAAACTACGTTTGTTAGCCTCGCCCCCTTAGTTCAAAACTCAGGGGTAAACTGGGAAAATTCACACGTTCGTCATAAATTATCGAAAGTCTTGTGGATTCCCATTGAAGGCAGTCGAGGCATTCCTTTGCGTGAGCGCCATATTGGTCAGCCTATCTTATGGCAACCTTCGACTGAACAAGAACATCAATTACGCCAAGATTGGGATGAGTTGATGGATTATATTGTGCTCGGAAAGTTAGATCAGATTACGGCACGTATTGGTGAAGTCATGCAGCTGCGTCCAAAAGGTGCAAACAGCAAAGCCATTACGAAAGGCATTGGTAAAAATGGGGAAGTGATTGATACCTTGCCACTGGGGTTTTATTTACGGAAAGAATTTACGGCAGGCATTTTAAACGCTTTTCTTAATCATAAAAATGGGTGAATCATCACCCATTTTTTATTTCTCTTCATTTTGAATAACACGGAAAAATCCCACCGCACTTTGTAAAGTCTCACCATAAAAAATAAGTGGAATACGATTTCGTTGCCAAGGTGGAACGCCGAGTTCTTGCCAAATTTTTTTCATGGTTTCGGCAGGACGATTATGTTGGCGTTTTACTTTGCCAGTATAAGCAAATCGTATTTGAATTGGATCTTGTGTATCAGTAAGTTGAACCTGTTTTTCGTTCCAATTGACTAAAATGCCTGTCGCATTGTGGGTTGCATAAATTGTTCCAAGATTATCAGGCAAGGTAATCTGTTGATTTAATGACATATTAAGACAAGTTTGCGACAAGTCAGCGAATTTTCTCGTTAAATAGAGACATTGCTGATAACGGCGAATAATATGCTCCCCAAGTTGAAATTGTGGGGATGCATCCGCTTTGGCCTTAATCACATCATCAATAATATGCATTAATTGAATCTGCGTTGGCATGACAATCTGATTTTTAGCCAACCACATACGCAAAAGTGCGGTTTGTTTTTGCGATGAATAGCCTAGAAAGTTTACGAGCGAAAACTGTTTTTGATTCTCAAGAATGTGCTGCTCAAAACAACCTTGTAATAATTCATTAATCAGTTGCTGTTGCTCAAAACAATGTTGTGCGGCACGCTGAACTGCATGATCAAAATGTCCCCAACGTTGGCGTATTTCAGGCAAAATTTGGTTACGTAAGAAATTGCGATCGTAATGATTATCTTGATTGCTTTCGTCTTCGATCCAAGACAGATTTTCTTGATGAATGTAATCTTCTAATTCACTTCGTTTAAAAGAAAGGAGCGGGCGTAGAATAGGCATCCCAAATAATTGGCTTTCTTTTTGCATGGCACCTAGACCTTGCAATCCTGCTCCGCGTTTTAATGCGAGGAAAAAGGTCTCAGTTTGATCATTTAAATGATGTGCAGTGACAAGATATTCATCAGGTTGAATATGTGTTGAAATGGCTTGATAACGGGCTTCTCTTGCGCCCGCTTCAATGCCATCATGCATTTCCACTTTGACTTTTTCAATAATAAGTGGAATCTCAAACTGTTCACAGAGTTGTTGGCAATGAGCCGTCCAAGCATCCGCATTCGGGCTTAATCCGTGATGGATATGGATAGCTCGCAGGCTTAAGTGCGGTCGTTTTTCGCTAAGTTTTTTAACTAAAGAAAGTAGTGCAGTTGAATCCAAACCACCGCTAAAAGCAATGAGAAGCTTATTGGAGGTGGTTGGGATTTGTGCTTGGAATAATGAAAAAAGATCCATTAGGCAACTTTAACAGCTTTGTAGTTGGTGCTTGGATTTAAGATCTCAAAACGTGCAGCAATAGGTTGGAGTTCGTAAGATTTTAAATCAAAGGTGGTTTTCATTACGCCAGCCACCGCATTATTCATTTTTTCAAAAGCTTCAACATCATTGCCACAGTTTAAGTAATGTGCCAAGAAAGTCCCTGCAATTAAATCACCCACACCAACAGGTTCAAAGTTGAATTTGTAAAGTGGACGACTTAAATGCCATACACCTTCAGGTGTCGCCATAATGATTTCAAAGGTATCAGGATCATTTAATTTACCTGCTTTTCCTAGGTGTTTGACCAACACTTTTTTCACACCTTTAGCCACTAATGCATTGGCGGCTTTGAGTACGTCGTCAAAGGTATTGATAGGGAAGTCAGAAAGTGTACGAAGTTCGGAAAGATTTGGGGTCATGATGTCTGCACGTGGAATGGCTTTTTCAATTAAGCGTTCACGTACACCATCGGCTACCACGCAGACTTTTTCGGCATTTGGCATCACCGGATCGCACAAGTAAAGTGCATTTGGGTTACGCGCTTTGATTTTTTCTAAAGCATAGATAATTTGGTCAACTTGATCAGCTGAACCTAAATAGCCAGAAAGTAACGCATCACATTCTTGCAGTTTTCCAATGGCATCTAAACCGTTAGTGATCTCACCAATTTGTTCTTGTGGAATCACCATGCCTGTCCATTTGCCATATTGGGTATGGTTAGAAAATTGCACGGTATTGAGTGCCCACACATCCACGCCTAATAACTGCATTGGAAAGGTAGCAGATTTATTTCCGGCAAAACCATAAACCACGTGAGATTGAATTGCTAATACATTTTTCATTTTGAACTCCTTTTACATTATTTTTTATTTTAGCATTGATGCGTTTTCTTACATTCATGCATTATTTTTCAAAACACAAAAAAGAGCGGTTAAATTAACCGCTCTTTTTATACATTATTAACAATAACCGTAAGACATTAAACGTTCATAACGTCTTTCTAATAAGCCATCTTTGTCGAAGGTATCGAGTTCGTTTAGTTCTTCAACAAGGCATTGTTTTAAATTACGTGCCATTTCATGATAATTACGATGTGCACCACCTAATGGCTCTGGAACGATATTATCAATTAAACCTAGCTCTTTTAAACGAGTTGCGGTTAAGCCCATCACTTCTGCTGCGGTAGAGGCTTTTTCTGCGCTCTTCCATAAGATAGACGCACAACCTTCTGGTGAAATAACGGAATAAGTTGAATATTGTAACATATTCACTTTATCACCCACACCAATGGCTAATGCACCACCTGAACCGCCTTCACCGATTACCGTACAGATAACAGGTACTTTTAAGGTAGACATTTCACGTAAGTTGCGAGCAATCGCTTCAGATTGACCACGTTCTTCCGCACCAATGCCCGGGTAAGCTCCTGGTGTGTCGATAAAGGTAATGATAGGTAAGTTAAAACGCTCAGCCATTTGCATTAAACGTAACGCTTTACGATAACCTTCAGGTGCTGGCATACCAAAGTTACGAGTTACTTTATCTTTTACTGTACGACCTTTTTGATGACCGATAACCATCACTGGGCGACCATCTAAGCGAGCGAGACCACCTACGATTGCTTTATCATCTGCAAAGGCACGATCGCCCGCAAGTTCTTGGAAATCAGTAAAAATATGTTCGATATAATCAAGAGTGTATGGACGATTTGGGTGACGTGCCATACGAGAAACCTGCCATGCATCAAGATTTGCAAAGGTTTTTTTGGTTAATTCATCGCTTTTCTTTTGTAAGCGTTTAATTTCATCGTGTAAATCAATTTTGTCATCAGATGCTGAACGTAGCGCTTCAATTTTGGCTTCTAGTTCAGCAATAGGTAATTCAAAATCTAAATATTCTTGGCTCATTTCTTATCCTAAAATATCGTCAAAAGTTGCCCGCACTTTATCAAGATTTAAGGTGCGGTGCAAATGGTTTTCACTGGTTGGAGCGGATTATAAATATTCCTTTTTTAGTAATGATAACAAAAACAAAAATGCGGAACAAATCACGACGGAAGGTCCCGCTGCTGTATCATAAAAGGCGGAAAGGAATAACCCACCAACGATGGAAAGCATGCTGATTAAAATCGCAATAAATACCATTTGTTCAGGTGTTTTAGCAAAACGTCTTGCTGTTGCGGCGGGAATAATTAAGAGTGATGTAATAATCAGGGCTCCAACAAACTTCATACTTAAGGCAATGGTAAGTGCGGTCAAAATCATTAAAATAAATCGCATTTTTTTAATGTTAATGCCTTCCACTTGAGCCAGTTCAGGCGAAACTGTGGTGGAGAGTAAGGCTTGCCAGAAGTAAAGTAGTGTGCCTAATACAATGACGACACCCGCGCCAATGTAAGGTAAATCGTTAAAATTAATGGCGAGCAAATCCCCAAAAAGATAACTCATTAAATCTACGCGAACGTTTTTAAGTAGCCCAACGGTGACAACACCAAGGGAAAGACAGCTGTGTGCGATAATCCCTAAAAGGGTATCCACTGAAAATTGCGTGTTGCTTTCGAGCCACACCATTAATACGGCGAGAATAATCGTCAAAATGACAATGGCAACATAAGGATTAATTTGTAGGAAAATCCCTAATGCTACACCAAGCAAGGCCGAGTGGGAAAGGGTATCACCAAAGTAAGCCATTTTACGCCACACCACAAAGGCACCCAGTGGCGCAGTAATTAAGGAAAGCAGTAAGCCCGTAAGTAAGGCGGGAAATAAAATCTCAAACATGATTTTTCCTTATTGTTGGCATTCTGATGGATTGGCACTGCAACTACAAACATCACCGTGCATATTATGGTGGTGATTATGATGGTGCGTATAAAAGCCCACATTTTGTGAGATTTGATTGCCCCAAAGACGCATAAATGTGGGATCATTCGATAGACTTTCGGGTGTGCCGGCACAGCAAATATGTTGATTGATGCACAACACTTCTTTGCTGTCCGCCATCACGATATGCAAATCATGGGAAACCATTAAGACCGCACAATTTAAAGCTTGTTGAGTACGATGAATTAGCTGATAAAGTTCAGCTTGACCATTAATATCCACGCCTTGAGTGGGTTCATCTAGCACCAGTAAATTCGGTTTATTCAAAATCGCACGAGCTAATAACACGCGTTGCATTTCCCCACCTGAGAGTTTTTGCATATTATTTTTTCTCAGATGCGTGATAGAAAGTTGCTCAAGTGCGGTTGATATTTCTTGTGTTTTAACACCTTTTTTGAGCGCCAGAAAACGCTCAACCGTCATTGGTAAGCTGTGGTCTAAGTGAATTTTTTGTGGGACATAGCCAATTCTGACATTAGTGCTATAAATTACCTCACCAGATGTTGGCGTTTGTAATTTTAATAAGGTTTTCAAGAGGGTCGATTTCCCCCCACCATTTGGGCCTACAATGGTGATAATTGAATTAGGATAAATACTGAGGTTAATATCCCGCAATGCCGTCTTTTGTTCAAAGACCACATTGATATTTTTCAGTGTAATTAATGGTGTTGGTTGGGCTGGTTGAATGGCGTGAATCTGCATAATCCCCCCTTTAAAAATAGCTCACTAAAATAGCTCATTTCCTTGTTTTTCTCAAGAAATTCTGACTATGCCTAATATTTAGGCATAAGATTTGACATTTTTAGGGTAAAATGAATTTTTTTTAGAGTTTGTAGTCTGAAGAGCGAAAAGCTTTTTATTCATTTTAAAGGTATCTATTTTGCAACACGTTAAATTAGCTAGAGATCGACGGAAACGAAAATCCCGTATAAAAGCGGCGATTTTTTTTGCCGCACTTTTGCTTATTTTAACGGGCATTTTCCTCGCCTTTAAAGATACCGCTGATTATGATCCTTCTTTGCAAAGTAATCTTGAGCCAGAGATGGTAGATAATGTTCAATATCAATCCCTTACACCTGAAAAAACAGAATCAGACAAGCAACAAACTCAAGCAGGTGAACATCCTGAAACTAAGCAGAATGCGAATACGGAAGATGCGACTTCTTACGATGATGATCTTCAAGCCAAAGATGATGAAGTCGATGAAATTAAACCACAGTTTGATGAGCTAACTGATTTGCCAAAAGATGCACAAGATGCGCTGAGTGGTATTTTAGATGTAGCCGATCAGGCATTACGTATTACCGATCAATTTAGTCATACCGTGGTGCGTGGCGATTCCTTAAAAGACGTGTTAGAGCTTTCAGGTTTGGAAGATGATACAGCGAAGAACTTAATCGCTGAGTATCCTGAATTAAAAAACTTGCGCGCAGGTCAGCAGTTCTATTGGATTTTAGATAAAGAAGATCAACTGGAATATTTAAACTGGTTGGTATCGGAAAAAGAAGAACGCATTTATGAACGCACGGAAGATGGCAAGTTTAAACGCCAAATCTTAGAGAAGAAAAGTATCTGGAAGAAAGAGGTGTTAAAAGGCACGATTAATGGATCTTTTGCATCAAGTTTGCGTGATTTAGGTTTGGATGGTCGTCAAATTAGCCAATTAAGCTCAGCATTACAATGGCAGGTAAGTCTTCAAAAACTTAGTAACGGAACTAAATTTGCGATTTTAGTATCACGTGAATACTTAGGCGATAAATTAACGGGTCAAGGTAATGTTGAAGCTATTCACATTATGGCAGATGGTAAGAGCTATTATGGTATTCAAGCAGCGAATGGTCGTTACTACGATAAACAAGGGGAGACCCTTGGTAAAGGCTTTGCGCGTTATCCATTACAACGTCAAGCGCGTATTTCGTCACCATTTAACCCAAATCGCCGTCATCCGGTAACGGGACGTGTTCGTCCGCATAAAGGGGTAGACTTTGCTGTTTCACCAGGTACGCCAGTTATTGCGCCAGCAGAAGGCGTGGTGGAAAAAGTGGCTTATCAAGCCGGTGGTGCAGGACGTTATGTGGTAATACGCCATGGTCGTGAATATCAAACGGTGTATATGCATTTAAGTCGTGCTTTAGTGAGTGCGGGTCAAACAGTGAAGAAAGGGGAGCGCATTGCATTAACCGGTAATACAGGTATTTCAACCGGTCCTCACTTGCACTACGAGTTTCATATTAATGAGCGTGCGGTGAACCCGCTTACGGTGAAATTACCGGGTACCAGCAGTGGCATGGCAACGGCAGAACGTAAGCAATTCTTAGTCCGGGCGAAAGAAGTTGAAAGAACATTAAAATTATAGCGAATAAAGTGCGGTCAAATTTGACCGCATTTTTTATACGCTTAAAAATTAGCCGGAAACTGACTACACTTCATCTTTTCTCTTTTCCTTCAATATGCTATTCTTTTCGCATTTTAGAATTATTCTCATTTTTATGATTAAGCGACGTTATCTGATTTTTCTTTTGATCGTGCTTTCCTTTGTTTCACTTTTTCTCGGGGTAAGCACCGTTAATTTACAAGGATTACTGAATTTTGAAGGCAATCAGTGGCAGATTTTTTTCATCAGTCGTGTGCCGCGTTTAATCAGTATCTTGATTGCTGGTGCATCCTTAAGTATTTGCGGCTTGGTGATGCAACAACTCAGTCGAAACCGATTTGTTTCTCCAACCACCGCGGGCACCATGGATAGTGCACGATTAGGGATTTTAATGGCAATGCTGTTTTTCCCAACGGCTTCGATGTTGTTAAAAACCACCATTGCGGTCATCGTGTCTTTCCTTGGCACATTGTTATTTATGACGATTCTATCCCGTTTGAAATTCAAGGATACGATTTTTGTGCCTTTAGTGGGTATTATGTTCGGTAATATCATCAGTTCAATTACCGCCTTTATTGCTTACAAAGAAGATTTATTACAAAACTTATCCGGATGGCTACAAGGGGATTTTTCTCTTGTGATGTCGGGCCGTTATGAATTGTTGTATTTCAGTATTCCGACACTCATCGTGGCTTATTTATTTGCGCATCGTTTTTCTATTGTTGGGATGGGGAAGGATTTTGCGGTTAATCTAGGTCTAAATTATAACCAGGTACTTTATCTCGGATTGCTCATTGTGGCGGTCGTCTCTTCGATTATTATCGTGTCTGTTGGCGTGATCCCTTTCTTGGGGTTAATTATTCCGAATATCGTCACGCTTTATTTAGGGGATAACTTGAAGAAAGTGTTATCTCATACCGCCTTGTTAGGTGCCGTATTTGTTTTATTCTGCGATATTCTAGGTCGAACTGTGATTTATCCTTATGAGATTTCCATTAATGCCGTAGTTGGCGTATTTGGCAGTGGTATCTTCTTATTTTTATTATTAAAGCGGTATAGAAATGGCTAAGAAATCTTCTTCTCAACTGATTGTATTGTCGTTGTTAGCCATTGTTTCTCTTGCACTCTATTTAGGCTACAACTTACCAAACCGTTGGCAATATGCCTTGGAAAATCGAGCCTTATCCTTAATTGCGATTGTGATTACAGGCGCGGCAATTGCACTTGCTACGATGATTTTCCAAACGGTCGTGAATAACCGAATTCTCACGCCGAGTATTTTGGGTTTAGATTCGCTGTATTTGCTGATTCAAACAGCGATTATCTTTCTTTTCGGTTCAAGCACATTGCTTTCAATGAATTCCATTGCATTGTTTGTCTTGTGTACGGGATTAATGATGGCCTTTTCATTAGCGCTTTATCACTTTCTGTTTAAGAAAGAGAACCAAAATATTTTCTTCTTATTACTTGTTGGGATTATTTTCGGCACCTTCTTTGGCAGCTTAACGACGTTTATGGAAGTGTTGATTGATCCAAATGAATTCCAGATCGCACAAGATATTGGCTTTGCAAGTTTCAACCGAATCAATACACAAATCTTGTGGGTCGCATTAGCCATTTTAGTCGCGACGATTGTTTTCAGTTTGAAATATTGGCATTGCTTTGATGTGTTGGCGTTAGGGCGAGAAAATGCCATTAACTTAGGGATCGATTATCAAAAGACCTTAAAAGTCCTATTAATTCTCGTGGCAATTTTAACGTCAGTGTCGACCGCACTTGTTGGCCCACTTACTTTCCTTGGGCTATTAGTGATGAACGTGACCTTTGAATTTGTTCGTGATTATCGTCACAAGGTACTCATTCCTGCCGCGATGTTAATTTCCATCATTACCTTGGTTTTAGGGCAATTATTAGTGACCCATATTTTTACGTTCCGCACGACATTAAGCATCATCGTTAATTTTGTCGGCGGTGTGTACTTTATTTATTTGTTATTAAGAGCAAACAAAAAATGGCAATAGAAATTCGCAATATTACTAAAAGTTACGGAAGCAAAAAGGTGGTGGATAATGTGTCCGTTACCATTCCTACGGGGAAAATTACGTCTTTTATCGGGCCGAATGGTGCGGGGAAGAGTACGGTGCTGTCTATTATGAGCCGTTTGTTGAATGCTGATAGTGGCGAAATCTATCTCAACGGTGAATTGCTCAATCGTAAGAAAAGTAGCGATATAGCGAAACAACTTGCGATTTTAAAGCAAACTAACAACATTAATTTGCGTCTAACCATTGAAGATTTAGTCGCTTTTGGGCGTTTTCCTTATAGCAAAGGAAACTTAACCCAAACTGACCGCACTTTTATTGATAATGCCATTGCCTATATGAATTTAGATGATATTCGTCATCAATATATCGATAATTTAAGTGGTGGTCAGCGCCAACGTGCTTATATTGCGATGACGCTTGCACAAGATACCGATTATATTTTGTTGGATGAACCATTAAATAATCTGGATATGAAACATTCAGTGCAGATCATGCAAGTTTTGCGTAAATTAGCGACAGAACTCGACAAAACTGTGGTGATTGTGATTCATGATATTAATTTCGCCTCTTGTTATTCAGACTACATTGTTGCCATGAAAAATGGAAAATTAGTCCAACAAGGTGAAGTTAACCATATTATGCAATCGCCCGTGCTACAAGATATTTACGATATGGCGATACCTATTCAGGATATTGATGACCATAAAATTGCCGTTTATTTTAGATAAATAAGGAAATCTTCATGAAAAAAACATTATCAACTTTAGCACTTTCACTCTTTGCATTTACCAGTATTGCACAAGCTGCAGATATTACCGTTGAAAATGCTGCTGGAAAACAGGTGGTGCCACAAAATCCACAGCGTGTCATTGTACTTGATTTTGGTGCAGCAGATACGCTTCGTGCATTAGGTGTGCAAGATAAAATTGTGGGCTTCCCACAAAGCGGAAAAATTCCAACCTATCTTTCAGAATTTGCAGACAAAAAATATAAAAATGTCGGCGATTTGAAAGAACAATCATTGGAGCAAATTAACGAACTTAATCCGGATTTGATCATTGCGTCTAAACGTCAAGAAAAAATGATCGACAAATTTAAAGAAATCGCGCCAGTATTTAATGTTGAAAATGACTACAATAATTACTACCCGAGTTTTCAACAAAATGTGATCGCACTTGGTCAGATCTTTGGTAAAGAAAACGTCGCGAAAGAAAAACTTTCAGCATTGGAAAGCAAGGTTGACCAAGTCGCAAAAGATGCGAAAGGTAAAACAGCTTTGTTGGTGTTGGTTAATGAAAGTAAAATCAGTGCTTTTGGTGATGGTTCTCGTTATGGCATGGTGTATCAAAAATTTGGTTTTAAACCGATTGATGATAGCATCAAATCCTCTACGCATGGACAAAGCGTTGGTTTTGAGTATATCTTAGAAAAAAATCCAGACTTTTTACTTGTAGTGGATCGTACAGCGGCCATTACAGAAAAAGCCAACAATGCACAAAAAGTATTGGATAACGATATCATCAAACAAACCAAAGCGTATAAAGATGGACACATTGTGTACCTTGATGCAGCCAATTGGTATCTTGCGTTTGGTGGTTTAGAAAGCATGGAAATCATCGCACAAGAGCTTGATCGTGCAGTGAAAAAATAATACGAAAAATCATCTAAAAGGGCAGTCAAGGATTGCCCTTTTTATATGTAAATTAATCTTTACACATATCAATAAACTTCCTATCATATCGGCATCATTCAATAAAATTGAGCTTATTTTATGCTGACATTTAATCCACAAGATCCCTTCTCTTGCTTTGTCACTCAAAGCCTTTCAATGAAAAGTGCGGTCGAAAATGCACAACGTTTTGCGATGTTTGATGTACCGCTTTTAATTCAGGGTGAAACTGGCACGGGTAAAGATTTATTAGCCAAAGCTTGCCATTTTGCGAGCTTGCGTCGTGAGAAAAAATTTATTGCCGTAAACTGTGCAGGCCTACCGGATGAAGATGCGGAAAGCGAAATGTTTGGGCGTAAAGTGGGCGACAGTGAAACCATCGGTTTTTTTGAATATGCTAACGAAGGCACTGTGTTGTTAGATGGCATTGCCGAGCTTTCATTAAGTTTACAGGCAAAATTATTGCGTTTTTTAACCGATGGTTCTTTCCGTCGAGTGGGTGAAGAAAAAGAACATCATGCAAATGTTCGAGTGATTTGTACGTCACAAGAATCGATGGAAAAGCTGTTAGAACAAGGGAAATTGCGCAGTGATTTATTCCATCGCTTAAATGTCTTAGCACTAAATGTACCGCCCTTGCGTGAGCGAGTTGAAGACATTCAACCTTTAACGGACGGTTTTTTACAAGAAATTAGCACGCAGCTTAAGATTCCAATGCCGCAATATGATGCTGATTTTTTGAGTTATTTGAAAGGACAGCCTTGGCAAGGTAATGTGCGAGAGCTTTACAATGTCTTGTATCGTGCCTGTTCCTTAGCGAAAAATAACCAGCTTGATATTGAAAGTTTAAATTTAAAACCCGTACAAAGTGCGGTCATTTCTGCAGATGATTTTGGAGAGCAAACCCTGGATGAGATCATGGGACAATATGAGGCGAGTGTATTGCGTGCTTTTTATGCTCAGTATCCAAGTACTCGAAAATTGGCACAACGATTAGGCGTATCACACACGGCGATCGCCAATAAATTAAAACAATACGGTATTAGTAAATAATTTCTGACAGTTTAGGGAATTGTTTACAAAGTTTGAGCCATTCAACTTTATCAATTTGTACATTGAGGATAAATTCGCCTTCATCCGAAATTTGTTCGTGACGAATACTATCTAATTGATAGAGCGCGTGGCGAATTTTGCCCTCTTGAGGTAGCAGTGTGAGGGTGAAAGAAAGTATCTCATTTTTCAACTGCACTTTAATGGCTTCAAGTAGCAGATCTAATCCTTCACCTAAATGCGCGGAAAGATAAACGGCAATAGGCTTATTCTCGTCATCATATTCAATATGGGGCGCCACATTTTCCAATAAATCAATTTTGTTATACACCAACAATGCAGGCACTTTATCTGCTTTAATTTCTTCCAATACTAAATTCACGGCTTCAATATTTTCGATCTTTCGCGCGTCTGCTGCATCAATGACGTGCAATAACAAACTGGCTTCTACCGTTTCTTGCAAGGTAGATTTAAATGCGGACACTAAATCATGGGGGAGTTGGCGAACAAAACCAACGGTATCGGCGAGAATCGCCGTACCAACATCTTGAATTTGTAAACGTCTTAATGTGGGATCGAGGGTAGCAAAAAGCTGATCCGCCGCATAGACATTGGCTTGTGTGATGAAATTGAATAGTGTCGATTTGCCCGCATTGGTATAACCGACTAAAGAAATGGTCGGAATATCCGCTTTTTGTCGGGTTTGGCGATTTTGATTACGTTGTTTTTCGACTTTCGCCAAACGATTTTGCAATTGCGCAATACGCACCTTGATTAAACGGCGATCTGTTTCTAATTGCGTTTCCCCTGGACCACGTAATCCAACTGCACCTTTTTGCTGATCTAAGCCTGTTTTTCGGCGGACTAATCGAGTCGATAAATGCTTGAGTTGGGCTAATTCAACTTGTAATTTCCCTTCGTGTGAGCGGGCTCGTTGAGCAAAGATATCTAAAATTACCCCTGTGCGATCCACCACGCGGCATTGGCAGATGCTTTCTAAATTACGGGTTTGCGCAGGGGTTAATTGATGATTCACCAAAACCACATCGGCATCTAAGGCTTTTACTGCATCCGCAATTTCTTGCGCTTTTCCTTCACCGATAAAATATTTCGCTTGTGGTGTAGCACGGCTTGTGGTGATGATTTGTAAAATCTCAACATTGGCAGATTCCGCTAAAAGTTGGAACTCTTGCAGATCTTCAATGTTTTTATTTTGAGAAAAGAAAACATGCACGACGACAGCTTTATCTTTTGCCGATGGGCTATTGTCGCCTGTTTTAGATGACGAAAGTGCGGTTGAAATTTCAGGTGAATTTTCAACCGCACTTAAATTGATGAAACCATTCATTGAACAGAATTATTCTGCTTGTGTTTCTACTTCCTCTGCAACATCAGAAGTTTGTGCTGCATGATGGCCGCCATTATTATTGTGGTGAGAAACAGAACGCGCTGGAACCACAGTCGAAATTGCGTGTTTGTACACCATCTGATTAACCGTGTTTTTTAATAAAATCACGAATTGGTCGAATGATTCGATTTGACCCTGTAATTTAATCCCATTAACGAGATAAATCGAAACAGGAATACGTTCACGGCGTAACGCATTCAAATAAGGATCTTGTAATGATTGTCCTTTTGCCATTTTGCTATCCTTTGTTGTTATATGTTAATTAATGATAGAAACGAGTTGTCTCCGTCATCAAATATAACAATAAACATTTTTCTTGTCTATGGGTTTATCTCTTTGCTTTCACGCAGTTTTTTCAGAATTGCTTTCATTTTTTCGTCTAGTTGAGCATTGAGACGTAATGTTTCGCCCGTTTTAGGGTGCTCAAAGCGAATGGAAAACGCATGTAAAAACAAACGATTGAGTCCGAGATCTTGCATATATTTATCGAATTCTTTATCACCGTATTTATCATCCAGCGCAATTGGGTGACCGGCATATTGAGTATGAACTCGGATCTGATGAGTTCGTCCCGTTACAGGCGACGCTTTTACTAAGGTCGCATTTTGATAGCGTTCTTCTATGGCAAATCGCGTTTCTGAAGGTTTACCTTGCTCACTGACTTTAACGATGCGTTCACCGCTAGCTAGTTCATTTTTCAATAAAGGCGCTTGCACGACTTTTGCATGAGATTGCCATTGTCCACGCACGAGTGCGAGATAATCTTTTTGTACGGTTTTAACACGAAGTTGTTCGTGTAAGTTGCGTAAGGCAGAGCGTTTCTTCGCTACTAACAAGATACCTGATGTATCTCTGTCTAAACGATGAACCAATTCCAAAAAACGGGCTTCAGGACGTAATGCACGCAAGGCTTCAATCACACCAAAATTCAAGCCGCTCCCGCCATGAACCGCAATGCCAGAAGGTTTGTTCAATACTAATAAACAGTCATCTTCAAAAATAATATGGCTTTCAAGGGAGGAGACTTTATTCAAGTTTTTAGAAATTGGGGCAGTATTTTTTTCAGAAACACGAACTGGTGGTACACGCACCACATCGCCATTTTGCAATTTATATTCAGGTTTGATTCGCCCTTTGTTCACACGCACTTCGCCTTTACGCAGAATGCGATAAATCAAACTTTTTGGCACACCTTTTAATTTTGCCAATAAATAATTATCAATGCGTTGTCCAGCTTCGTCTTCAGAAATGGTGAGCATTTTAACGGATTGATTGATGATTTTTTCTTGTTTTTCAGTCATTGAATCTGTCCTTTAAAAATTGGGCTGAATCATATCACAATATCCCTGGTGATAATAGCAAGAATGCCTTGCTAATTTAGCTCCGAATGTGGATAATAGAGCGTCTTTCTGCGCCTAAAATTTGGCATTTAGAAAGCGATTTTGTATGTTGGTCAAAACTCAATGCGGCAAATGGCATAAGACATTGATAATCAACATGTTTTTCTTGAGGATTGACGCTTCCTTGCAATGCGTAATGAACACATCGCATTGTTTTACGAAAATTGTCTTAGATAACAATTGAGTATGCTATCAATGCACCCAGCAACACACAGTCGTGAGATTGACTGTTCGCGAGAAACACGAGGTCGATGGCTAAGGTCAGTAAATCTGTAAAGTGCGGTTAATTTTCAAGGTATTTTAGATAATTTAAAACGAGAAATTGACAATGAAAAGAATGTTAATTAATGCGACTCAAAAAGAAGAGTTGCGCGTTGCGTTGGTCGATGGCCAACGTTTATTCGACTTGGATATTGAAAGTCCGGGTCATGAACAGAAAAAAGCCAATATTTACAAAGGGAAAATCACTCGCGTAGAGCCGAGTTTAGAAGCAGCCTTTGTGGATTATGGTGCAGAGCGCCATGGCTTCCTTCCTTTAAAAGAAATTGCCCGTGAGTATTTCCCTGCTGATTATGTGTTCCAAGGTCGTCCAAATATCCGTGATATTTTGACCGAAGGCCAAGAAGTGATCGTTCAGGTGAATAAAGAAGAACGCGGCAATAAAGGCGCAGCCTTAACCACTTTTGTTTCCCTTGCAGGTAGTTATTTGGTGATTATGCCAAACAATCCACGTGCAGGTGGTATCTCTCGTCGTATTGAAGGCGATGAACGTATCGAATTAAAAGAAGCATTGAGTTCTTTAGATGTACCGGAAGGCGTTGGTCTTATCGTGCGTACAGCGGGTGTGGGTAAATCACCAGAAGAATTACAATGGGACTTAAAAGTACTTTTACATCATTGGGAAGCGATCAAACAAGCTTCACAAAGTCGCCCGGCGCCGTTCTTAATTCACCAAGAAAGTGATGTGATCGTTCGTGCGATCCGTGATTATTTGCGTCGTGATATCGGTGAGATTTTAATTGATAGCCCGAAAGTATTTGAAAAAGCGAAAGCACACATCAAACTTGTGCGTCCAGATTTCATCAATCGTGTGAAACTGTATCAAGGCGAAGTGCCGTTATTTAGTCACTATCAAATTGAGTCACAAATTGAATCCGCCTTCCAACGTGAAGTGCGTTTACCTTCAGGTGGTTCAATTGTCATTGATGTGACAGAAGCGTTAACGGCGATCGATATCAACTCGGCGCGTTCAACTCGTGGTGGTGATATTGAAGAAACCGCATTAAATACCAACCTTGAAGCGGCGGATGAAATTGCTCGTCAATTACGTTTACGTGACTTAGGTGGTTTAGTGGTTATCGATTTCATCGATATGACACCTGTTCGTCACCAACGTGAAGTAGAAAATCGTATCCGTGATGCTGTGCGTCAAGATCGTGCACGTATTCAAATTAGCCGTATTTCTCGTTTCGGCTTGTTGGAAATGTCGCGTCAGCGTTTAAGCCCATCATTAGGTGAGTCTTCTCACCATGTTTGCCCACGCTGTCAAGGTACGGGTAAAGTGCGTGATAACGAAAGTTTATCACTTTCTATCTTACGTTTAATCGAAGAAGAAGCGTTAAAAGAAAATACCAAACAAGTACACACCATCGTGCCTGTACAAATTGCATCTTACTTACTTAACGAAAAACGTAAAGCTGTTCATAGCATAGAAAAACGTCATGATGTAGATATTATCGTGGTGCCAAATGAAGCAATGGAAACGCCACATTTCAGCGTATTCCGTGTTCGTGAGGGCGAAGAGCTAAATGAATTAAGCTATAACTTAGCGAAATTCCATGATGCACAAGACGATACATTTGTACCAGAAGAGTCTCTTGTTTCTCGCAATATCGAAACTGCAGCTGTGACCTCTGAGCAAGTAATGGAAAGTGCAGCAGTATCTTTATCGATCCCAACAGCTGCGCCTGCACCAGTTGAGCGTAAATCGGAAGAACCATCATTGTTTGCGAAAATTGTTGCCGCAATTAAAGGTTTATTTGCCTCTGAACCAAAAGAAGAAGAGAAAAACCAAAACAACCGCAACAATCGTAACGGCAACCGCAATAATCGTCGCAATCAAGATCGTCGTAATAATCGCCGTTCTCGCAATAACGAAAACAACGATAATGCGAAAAATACAGATGAAGAAAATGCGCGTCCAACTCGTGAGCGTGTGAATAATCGTCGTAATCGTCGTAACGTTAATGAAGAGGTTATTGCTGAAAGCGCGGTTAATTTAGCGAATGTTTCTGATGATAATCGTCAAGAAGAAAAAGCAGAGAAACCGGTAGCAGAGCGTCGTCAACGTCGTGATTTACGTAAACGTGTTCGTATTGATGACAATGCAAATAATGTGAATAAGAGTGTTATTGACGCAGTTGAAGTGCCAGTTATTGAGAATGTTCAAAATGAAGTGATTGAAAACAACGCTGTTGATAATGCTGAAGATAAACCACGTCAAGAACGTCAGCGTCGTACTCCACGCCATTTACGTGCATCAAATAATCAACGCCGTCGTCGTAATGAAGTGAAGTCACCAATGCCATTATTTGCGGCAGTTGCTTCACCAGAATTAGCAAGCGGTAAAGTATGCATCGATTATTCTGCTGTGAATGCACCGAAAGAAAATAATTTTTTATCTGTGGATGAGTTGCTTGAGCAAGAAAAAACGAAAAAAGGTGTGATCACCCCGGCAACAGGTATTGTCGTGGAAGAGAAATCAGTTGAAGCACAACCTGCGTTAGATTTCATTACTCAACCGGCAAATGAGGCTGTGCAACAGAAAGTGCAAGAATCATTAGAACGCTTGCATCATAAATCAGAACCTGTTGCTCAAGTCGAAACAGCTGAAGTTGAACCACAAAAGAAAACAGAATTTGTTCGTTCTTATGTGTTCACTGGTCGTGCTGGTACCATTTCAGCGGTACAACACACTAAAGCAGCGATGACACTAGCTAAAGCACCAGCTGAAGAGTCTAAACCATTCCCAATTGTAGAATGGACGGAGTCTCGCTATTACTTTAACGGTAAAGGCGCGGCAGGCCATCATAGTGCAATTAGCCATATTTATTCTGAAGCGACACAAGCGAAAGCAGAGTAATATCTCAATAATAAAGACGGAGCCAGTAGGTTCCGTTTTTTATATTGTGTATTTTTAAAACATAGTGATTTAAAAGTAGTCAGTCAGATAATTTTTTTATTTTCTTGCTTGACGGGGTGGGGGAAAAAACGTATTATTCACCTCGCTTAAATCACGGAGGAATGGTCGAGTGGTTGAAGGCACCGGTCTTGAAAACCGGCGAGGGTTTACGCCCTCCGTGAGTTCGAATCTCACTTCCTCCGCCATCAAATTCAAAAAATCCCTAAATCGAAAGATTTAGGGATTTTTGCTTTTCAGTCTATTAAAAAATATCTTATTTTTTGACCGCACTTTCTTGGGCCTCTTTAAAGGCAAGGTATTCTTCTAAGGTCTCAATCGCTTCTAAACATTTTTGACGGCGCGTTAAATAAATTGCCGCAGTTTGCTTATTCATATCTCGCTGAATATCTGTTTGTGCAGTATCAGCTTGTGCTTTGGCTTCTTCATACTTTTCTGTAAGTTGCTGCAGGGCTTCATAATATTTTTCTAGACGCTCTCTAGGCGGTAGACGATGAATGCTATGTTGTGATTTACTACTTGCAACTTGTGGCTCTACTATTTTTGGTTGAACGGGCTTTTTATGCTTGCGATTCATGGCTTCAGTCAAGGCGGTACATTGTCCTAAAAGATGTTCTGCCATAAATACAATTTGTTCTTCATTTTGATGAGGGATTTTACATAGCTTAGTTAAGCTTTGTTGGATTTCTTTGAGATAGAAACCGACAGTTTCAAAATCTTCAGTAAATAAAGTGCGGTTAAATTTAGCATTGATTTTTTTATCTGAGTTAGCTTGATAGGCTTGAGCCAGTTGCTGTACTTTTTGCTCTAGCGTATTGAGTAATGATTGAATAGACATAAAAAAATCCCCGCATAATGTATGCAGGGATTATAACGATTAAAGGGTCATGGCTGCAATCCAACCGAATACTAACAGTGGGATATTGTAGTGAATAAAGGTTGGCACAACAGAATCCCAAATGTGGTCGTGTTTACCATCTATGTTCAAACCGGATGTCGGCCCAAGTGTTGAGTCAGAAGCCGGTGAACCCGCGTCCCCTAATGCTGCTGCTACACCTACGATAGCCACTGTTGCAAGTGGTGAGAAACCAAAAGAGAGACAAAGTGGTACATAAATTGAGGTGATAATTGGTACAGTAGAGAAAGAAGAACCAATACCCATGGTAATCAATAACCCAACAAGTAACATTAAGAATGCCGCAACGCCTTTACTTTGAATAGCACCAGTTGAAAGTGCATCAACTAACTCTTTCACACCGCTTGTGGTATTAATCACATTCGCAAAACCAGACGCTGCAATCATAACAAAGCCAATCATCGCCATTAAGCGTAAACCTTGTTGGAAAATATCGTTACTTTCTTTAAGTTTGAAGATACCGAATACACCGAAAATTGCTAAACCAACTAAACCACCAATAATTGTCGAACTTGTGAAAAGCTGTGTGGCAAAAGTCGCGATAATGGCAATCACACTTGCGGTAATTTGAATAGGTTTAATGTTTGCAATGTGTTGTTCAATTTCAGCTGTAGTTGGTTCTGCCGTTGTCACCACATACTCGCGTGGTTTGCGATAGGTAACAAATACAGCAGTGAGTAAACCAAGAATCATACCAATCACAGGGATAAGCATAGCAAAAGAAACTTCACCTACACTGGTTTGTAAACCGAGTGGTGCACCAGCAAGATTGATATTTTTTACTAAAATGCTTTCGATAAATATTTTCCCGAAACCGACAGGCAAGATCATATAAGTTGCGGTTAAACCAAAGGTAATAATACAAGCCACTGCACGACGATCGATTTTTAAACGGTTAAAAATAGAAAGTAAAGGCGGCACGACAATCGGGATAAATGCAATGTGCACTGGGAGTAAGTTTTGGGATGAAATGGCGAATAAAAGCAAAATGCCAAGCAGCATATATTTAACCCAGGCTAAATTTTTACCGGTTGGTGCTTTGTTCATTCGGGTAATAATTTTGTAGGCAAGCAAATCAGTGATGCCAGATTTTGAAATCGCAATGGCAAATGCACCGAGCATCGCATAGTTCATGGCAACTTCAGCACCACCACCTAAGCCGCCTGTAAAGGCTTCAATGGTTTTGCTTAAACCTAAGTCTCCGCATAAGCCGGCTGTAAGCGCGGAAATCACCAGTGCGATAACCACGTTCACGCGCAACAAGCTTAACGCCAGTAGCACGACAATTGAAATAACAACGGGATTCGATAACATATTGTTGTTCCTTATTGATTAATTAAAAGAAAAAGGTCGCATAAAAGAAAATTGATTTAAGGTTAAATGTCGCATAGTAATAAACTCCTGTAAATTAATAATAAAACAAAACCCCTCGAAAGTTGCCTTCCGAGGGGTAAGATTTTTTTGATCTTTATCTTGTCAGCTCGGAAGAAATCTTCCAAGCACGCCAACAGCCTGAAAGATTATTCAGTTGAATGGCGATGATGGTGACGAAGGATAAAGTTCATTTGAAACTCTCTTATTTAGATAACTAAATTTAATTACTTTTTAAAATACGGTAAACTGGAAATGATTGCAAGTTTTTTTTCTAAAAAATTTTAAAAATTAAAGTGCGGTCTGATTTTCAGCAGTTTTTTCCGTTTCATCGGTTTGAGCAATATGCGGGAAACCACCAAGATCTTTTAAGTGATTGACCATATAGCAGAATAATTCCGCAGTGCGTTCAGTATCATAGAGCGCAGAGTGTGCTTGTTTGCCATCAAAAGGAATTTTTGCCGCTTGGCATGCTTTGACGAGCACCGTTTGCCCAAACATAAAACCGGCAAGCGTTGCTGTATCAAACATCCCAAAAGGGTGGAATGGATTGCGTTTTACACCTGTGCGTTCAGCCGCCGCCATCACGAAGCTTTGGTCAAAAGCCGCATTATGTGCCACGATGATAGAACGCTGACATTCCGCATCTTTTTGTCCACGACGCACCATTTGGAACAATCCTGTTATTGCGTCTAATTCAGATACGGCACCACGCAATGGATTGTGAATATCAATCCCATTAAATTTGAGAGATTCAGGATTAATATTAGCCCCCTCAAATGGTTCAATATGAAAATGGCATTTTTGGTCAGGTTGTAAATTGCCATTCTCATCCATTTTTAAGGTGATAGCAGCAAGCTCTAAAAGCGCATCTTTTTTGGCATCAAACCCAGCCGTTTCCACATCAATAATGACAGGAAAGTAGCCACGGAAGCGATTTTTTAATTGATGATGATAAGGAATTTTAGGTGTATCTGACACAATGTATTCCTTAATTCCCTAAAGCTGATTTTGCACTTTTATTTTCGATAAATTCGATCTTATAACCATCTGGATCTTCAACGAATGCAATCACAGTTGTGCCACCTTTAACAGGGCCGGCTTCGCGAGTCACTTTACCGCCATTAGCACGTACTGCTTCACAAGTTGCGTAAATATCATCTACACCAATAGCAATATGCCCGTAAGCATTACCAAGATCATATTCAGTTACGCCCCAGTTGTATGTTAATTCAATTTCAGTTGCGCTCTCGCCATCTTCATAACCTAAAAAGGCCAGTGAATATTTATACTCAGGGTTTTCACTTGTGCGTAATAAACTCATACCTAAAACATCTTGATAAAATTTAATAGAGCGGTCTAAATCACCTACTCGAAGCATCGTGTGTAAAATTCTCATGTCGTTTTCCTTCTTTAATTGTGTTCGCTAAATTATGCCATAGAATGCGATTTGGCGCGAATTAATCTTCAATATAGGGTAAATTACATCACATTTTTTAATTGATTTATTTACCTTACTATTATGCTAAGATAATACGAGTCTTTTTATAAAAAGGAAAAAATAAATGAATACAACAGGCCTTTTTAATCTTTCTTGGCAGCGTTATTTAAATTTGCTGTTTTTATTATTAACTGTGGGATTTTTAACAAGTGGAGTCATCACGTTAATTGCAGCTAATTTAGATTATTTTTCTGATTTAGCCAAAATTTATGGCTTACAAACATTGCTTGTGGTGACAGTGGTATTAGGTATTTATTGCTTTATTCGAGAGAGTCGTCGACAAGCCAAAGAAAAATTAAAGTGGAAGACATATAGCCTCTTTTTTGTTGTTTCTGTCTTGATTGGCGCTTTATTTGCCTTAGTCGGTCAAACCTATCAAACAGGGGCCGATGCATGGCAGTTATTTGCTGTTTGGACACTTTGCCAGCTTCCATTTTTATTATTATTTCCGAATGTGGCCTCTGCATTATTATTTGCCGCCACTGCCAATGTTGCGTTTTATTTATTTAATGAACAAAACGCCTATAACTCAATGTGTTATGCCGTGCTGATTAATACTGGATTACTTGTGATATCGGAATTGTTCAGTAAAGCTTTTCATGACCAACATTGGCGCATTTTACCCAAAGTATTTCTAGTACTGACTTTTGCCAGTTTATTCGGTTTAATAGTCATTTATGATGTGTACTTTTATGCTTATGCTTGGGGTGAGCTTGGTCGTTCATCACTCAGTTCTTTGCTAATTGCTATTCCTGCCTTAATCACACTTTATGTATATCACAAATATCGCTTTGATTTTATTAATTTAATTATTTCAGTCATCGCTTTACTTGGCGCTTATTGCTTTTTAGCATCTCTTTTGATTCATGGTGTAGAAGAGGGGGTGGTTTTAGGATTGATTGGCTTTACTTTCACTGTCATGGCAATCAAGTGGTTGATGAAACTCTATAGACAAGAATATCCAAATAATAAGAAATTCCATTGGGCAATTTCAATATTATGGATGATAGCTTTATTGATAGCTTTCGTGACTATAGGTGTTTGGTTATTTTTTTCTTTAGGTTTAGATGCGTCTAGTGCATTCATTGTTGGTATTCTTTTATTTGGTATAGCTTGGTTGATTACCTTAAATAAAGATAAAAATGAATACACTACAATTTTAGCAGGTTTACTTTTTCTGATTGCAAACAGTTTTTTAGGATTCTATTTGCTTGTTAAATTTGATGATTTTTTTCTTTTATTAGGATATGAATTTAGCAAGGATTCAAATTTCGGTATTTTTATCTCCGCACTGATTTTTACAGTTATTATTATCGTTAGCTACAAATTGATGCCGAATTCTTTAGTGAGGATTCTACTGGTTACCCAGCTTCTCGTTTATTGGCAAATTTCCTATACTCTATATTTCCATAGTTACAGCTTGAATAACGCATGGTTTAACACATGGTTTAATAACACATGGTTTAATAAAATCCAGCTCCTGAGTTCGATTGTACTCTTTTATTGGATCATGCGACCTAATCAATCAGCGCGAATTCATTTAAAGCCTATTGCCTGGGGAATAGTATTATTCTCTCTATGGATCTCTGTGCCGTCGTATATGACGATTCCTTGGGTAGATTATGGCCTTATTGATACAGATGTTTCAAGTGATGTCATGCCAGCAGATGCGATGAGTTTTGATAATGTGTTGCAAGTTTTAAGTGGACAATTTTGGTCTCACTTCCAGTTTGATGTTAGCCATATCTTATATTTACTTGTCTGTGCATTACCATTAATTGTCTATGCACTAATGAATAAGCATAGTGAATCCAAACACACAGAAGCAGTGTTAATTTTATTAGTATTAACCTTGTTTGCATTAGGCTTTGTTGGGATACCCGTCATTTTATATTTAACAGCGTTATTATTGCTTGTTTATTGGACGGACAGCCGTGCGTTCTTCGGTCTGTTGGTATTTGCCTTTATTGTTTATTTAGGTGGGTTCTATTACCAATTGAGCATCCCATTGCTCTATAAAGGGGTATTGTTGGTAAGCTTTGCCGTTATTTTTGCGATTATCGCTTTATTCTTGCATGCACGCTATAAATCCCCTTCACAAAGTGCGGTCGAAAACTATCCTGTTTTTAGAGTACCGATTTGGCTTGTTGGCGTATTTGTGATTGCGTTATTGGGGGCGGTGAACTATAAAGTACAGCAATTTGAAGATGTGCTGGCTACTGGTAAGCCTGTTGTCTTAAAAATCGCCCCAGTGGATCCTCGTTCATTGATGCAAGGCGATTATATGGTATTGAATTACGCTATTTTATCTGAGTTTCAGCAAAGTCTGGTTTTACCTGAATCAAATGAATCCCTTGAAAGCAATGAGTCTATTGATACTGTTGAATCTAATGAAACCGCTGAAACCACTGGTATAGATGAATCAAGTCCTTCGGGAAATAAAGCTTATATCCTTGTTCATCTTGATAAAAATCATGTTGCGACATTTTGTGAGGCGCAATCAGAAATACCAACAGATTTTAAACATTGCACACCAAATGTTTATTTGCCAATTCGTTATAATGGTGGTTGGCTTCCTGAATTACCAAGCCAAGATTATTTCTTTGCCGAAGGGAAAGGTGAATATTATGCACAAGCAGAATATGCAGAATATCGATTTAAAGACGGTATTTTATTGTTAGCTCGTTTATTAGATAAGGATTTAAAAGGGCTATAAACACTGGTGATAAAAAAAAGGGCGTATTTGATACGCCCTTTTTTTTAGATGATTGATTGGATTATGATTATTTCACCGCAATCATCGATCCAAAGTTAAAACATTGGAACCATAATTCGACGTGTGAAAATCCGATGTTTTTTAACCGCTCTTTGTGGATGTTAATCGAGTCAGTACGCATGACATTTTCAAGTGCGGTGCGTTTTTGGCTCACTTCAAGCTCACTGTAACCGTTAGCACGTTTGAATTGGTGGTGGAGATCAATAAGCAACTCATTCACTTTTTCATCTTCAAAACGGAATTTTTCAGATAGCACCAATACACCATTTGGGTTTAAACCTTGGTAGATTTTGGTGAGCAAGGCTACACGATCTTCCGGTGGTAAAAATTGCAACGTGAAGTTGAGTACAACCATTGAGGCGTTCTTAATTTCAATTTGACGAATATCATCGCAAAGAATTTCTACGGGTACATCACTATGATAAGCCGCAACGTGCTGACGGCAGCGTTCCACCATTGGCAAAGAATTATCGACACCGATAATTTTCACATTTGGTTGTTTAATATTACGTCGCATAGAAAGGGCTGCTGCACCGCGTGAACAGCCTAAATCATAGACTTGGCTGTCAGCAGTCACAAAACGTTCAGCCAACATACCAATCGCGGTGATAATGTTGGAGTAGCCTGGAATCGAGCGTTGAATCATATCGGGGAAAACTTCCGCCACGCTTTCATCAAAAGTAAAATCGCCCAGTTTTTCGATCGGGGCTGCAAAAATCGTATCTTTCATCATGATTGAATTCTGTTGTTGTCTTGAGAGGGCATTTATTTAGATAAAATGCAAAAAACTGCGGTCATTTTAGTGAAAGTTTTTAAAGGATCAAATAAATTTCGCTTTTCAATTTAAAAGGGATGTCTTTTTCCGTATAATCAACGCGTTAATTATCCATTTTTAGAAAAATGAAAGGAATATAGAAATGATGCGTACACATTATTGCGGTGCATTAAACCGCAACCATATTGGACAAGAAGTAACATTAAGCGGTTGGGTTCACCGTCGTCGCGATTTAGGTGGTTTAATTTTTATCGATATGCGTGATCGTGATGGTGTCGTACAAGTTTGTTTTGACCCGAAATACCAAGAAGCGTTAACAGCAGCTTCAGGCTTACGTAATGAATTTTGTATTCAAATTAAAGGTGAAGTAATCGCGCGTCCTGACAATCAAATTAATAAAAATATGGCGACAGGCGAAGTGGAAGTGTTAGCGAAAGAATTACGCATCTACAATGCTTCTGACGTTTTACCATTAGACTTCAACCAAAATAACACCGAAGAACAACGTTTAAAATATCGTTATTTAGATTTACGTCGTCCAGAAATGGCGCAACGTTTGAAAACCCGTGCAAAAATCACCAGCTTTGTGCGTCGCTTTATGGATGACAATGGTTTCCTTGATATTGAAACCCCAATGCTTACCAAAGCAACGCCAGAAGGTGCGCGTGACTATTTAGTGCCAAGCCGTGTACATAAAGGCAAATTCTATGCATTGCCGCAATCACCTCAGCTTTTCAAACAGCTTCTAATGATGTCTGGTTTTGATCGTTATTATCAAATTGTGAAATGTTTCCGTGATGAAGATTTACGTGCAGATCGTCAGCCTGAATTTACTCAAATCGATGTGGAAACTTCTTTCTTAACTGCGCCAGAAGTACGTGAGATCATGGAACGCATGGTACACGGTTTATGGCAAAACATCATTGGTATGGATTTAGGTAAATTCCCACAAATGACCTGGCAAGAAGCGATGACTCGTTTTGGTTCAGATAAACCAGATTTGCGCAACCCGCTTGAACTAGTCGATGTGGCAGATATCGTTAAAGATGTTGAATTTAAAGTATTTAATGAGCCTGCAAACAATCCAAACGGCCGTGTTGCAGTGATTCGTGTACCAAATGGTACAGAAATTACCCGTAAACAAATTGATGAATACACACAATTTGTAGGCATCTACGGTGCGAAAGGTTTGGCTTGGGCGAAAGTAAATGACATTAATGCTGGCCTTGAAGGCGTACAAAGCCCGATTGCGAAATTCTTAAATGAAGAGGTATGGAAAGCCTTAGCTGAACGTGTGAAAGTTCAAACTGGCGATATCTTATTCTTCGGTGCAGACAAATGGCAAACTACCACTGATGCAATGGGCGCATTACGTTTGAAATTAGGTCGTGATCTTGGCTTAACTCGTTTAGACGAATGGCAACCACTTTGGGTGATTGATTTCCCAATGTTTGAACGTGATGAAGAGGGTAATCTTGCAGCAATGCACCACCCATTCACTTCACCAAAAGATTTTACGCCAGAACAATTAGAAGCGAATCCAACCGATGCGGTAGCAAATGCTTACGACATGGTAATTAATGGCTACGAAGTGGGTGGTGGTTCTGTACGTATTTTCGATCCGAAAATGCAACAAACCGTATTCCGCATTCTTGGTATCAATGAACAAGAACAACGTGAAAAATTCGGTTTCTTATTGGATGCATTAAAATTCGGTACACCGCCACATGCTGGTTTAGCATTCGGTTTAGACCGTTTAACCATGCTTTTAACGGGCACTGAAAATATCCGTGATGTGATTGCATTCCCGAAAACAACGGCAGCAGCTTGTTTAATGACAGAAGCACCAAGTTTTGCGAATCCGCAAGCGCTAGCTGAGTTGAGTATTGCAGTGATTAAAGCTGAGTAGTTTCTGTTTTTAAAATCGACCGTAGTTTTACGGTCGATTTTTTGGTTTATTAAGTTATAGGTGTTATTACAAGGTATAAAATGGAACGTCCAATATCTGTAAGTGTGATTGCTTGGTTATCCATACTGGGGAGTGCTAGTGGTTGCTTTTCCCTACTTTATTCATTATTTGAAGAAACATTTAGTTTAAGTTTCGATCAGATTTTGAGACTATACCTAATAAATTTTGTTCTGGGTGTATTAATTTTTCTTACCGGTATTAAATTGCTTGAAGGGCAAAATAGTGGTCGGATCTTATTTATAATATCAGCTCTTTTATATATTGTGTGGAGCTGGATTAGCTACGGTCTTGACTCAACTTTATTTATTGGCTCAGTCGTTCGCTTAATTGTATTTGGATTAATTCTCTATCGACCAAGTGTAAATAAATATTTTACTCAAACTCCAAAAGTACCAGAGTAGAAGGGACTTGTTTCTCATAACTGTTCTAGGTTTTAGTATCTAGTATGAGCTAATGTGATTAAGTGCGGTCAAAAATTCAACTGATTTTGACCGCACTTTCTTTTTATTGAAAAAATTTTATTCACTTAAATACATCACTTTTTTGGCATGAATATGATGTGGTTTTATTTGTTTTGAAGTTATATCCTGAAATTTAAAAATAATTAGATTTTTACTCTTTTGTTCTTCTTTAAAGGGAACTTTATTTACTTTACTCAAGGATAAAATTCTATTATAAATAAGACCTTTTTCGATTTATGATTAATTTATAAGAGAACATTTTATGAGTGAAGTTTCAACTCCAGTAGAAAAATCAACGTGGGCGAGTAAATTCTCTGCCTTAGGTCCTGGCATCGTGATGGCATCAGCAGCTGTTGGTGGTTCACATATTATTGCATCCACCCAAGCGGGGGCGATCTATGGTTGGGAATTAGTGAGCATTGTCATTCTTGCTAACTTATTTAAATATCCTTTCTTCCGTTTCGGTGTTCAATATACCCTAGATACCGGTAATACGTTGTTAGAAGGTTATCGTCAAAAAGGGAAGTTCTACCTTTGGTTATTCCTTGCTTTAAACGTTTTTGCCACAGTAATTAATACAGCGGCAGTGGGATTATTAACGGCAGCAATTTTAACGTTTATTACGCCAATTCCACTTCCAATGCCTGTATTAAGCTCATTAGTGATTCTTGTGACAACTGGCATTTTATTGTTGGGTAAATACCGTTTATTAGATAGTTTATCGAAAATCATCATGATTGCTTTAACGGTAACAACCGTGAGTGCTGTCGTGATTGCTTTTATACGTAATGGTATCAATGGCGTAGCCGCACCTGATTTTGTAGCGCCTTCTCCATGGGAATTAAGTAAATTAGCGTTTTTAGTAGCCTTAATGGGCTGGATGCCTGCACCAATTGAAATTTCTGCTGTTAACTCTATGTGGGTGGTAGCAAAACGTCGTCTAACGAAAGTATCTTATGAAGATGGTTTATTTGACTTCAACGTGGGTTATATCGGTACAGCAATTTTAGCTGTCGTATTCTTAGCGCTTGGCGCATTGGTACAATATGGTTCTCCTGAAACCGTAGAGATGGTTGGCGGAAAATATATCGCTCAACTTATCAATATGTATGCAAGTACTATCGGTGAATGGTCTCGCTTATTAATTGCCGTAATTGCATTTATGTGTATGTTTGGTACAACAATTACAGTAATTGATGGTTACTCTCGTACCAATGTTGAATCTTTGCGTATCTTATTCGGTAAACAAGAAAGCTCTGTGAGAATTCTTAATATCGGTATGATTTTTGCGGCGTTATCTGGTTTAGCGATTATTTTCTACTTTAATAATGCAGTAGGCCCAATGCTGAAATTCGCGATGATTGCTTCATTTGTTTCTGCACCAATCTTTGCTTGGTTGAATTTATCTCTGACTAAGCACGCGAAACACAGTGTAAAAGGCGGATTGTTGTGGTTATCCCTTATCGGTTTATTCTACTTAACTGCCTTTGCAGGCTTGTTTATCGCCCAACAAGCTGGCTGGTTAAACTAAAATAATTGAGATAATTACCGCACTTTAGTTTTAAAGTGCGGTAATTTTTTTGAAAGTTTTTAGCAGAAAAGGTATGATGCTGCCCATTCTCAATTATGTAGATGACGAGCTTGAAATATAAAAATAATCAATCGGTTCTCGTGGTAATTTATGCGGAAAGCACGCATCGTGTTCTTATGCTTCAGCGCCAAGATGATCCCTCCTTTTGGCAATCCGTTACGGGGACATTGGAAACCAACGAAACACCAAGAGAAACAGCAATTCGAGAAGTTTGGGAAGAAGTTGGATTAAAAATAGAAGAAAATTCGACCGCACTTTTTGATTGTAAAGAGAGCATAGAATTTGAAATTTTCCCGCATTTCCGCTATAAATACGCACCGAATGTGACTCACTGTCATGAACATTGGTTTTTATTGGCAGTTGAGCAGGAATTTGAACCGATATTAAGTGAGCATTTGGCGTGTCAATGGGTTTCTCCAGAACATGCGATCCAAATGACGAAATCGCCGAATAATGCCGAGGCCATCAAAAAATATTTGATGAACGGCTTTCCTCTATAGAAAAGAGGATTTAATTTAAAAACGTTTTTAAGATAAGAAGGAAAACAACATGGCAGGCCATAGTAAGTGGGCAAATATTAAACACCGTAAAGCAGCACAAGATGCGCAACGCGGTAAAATTTTTACAAAATTAATTCGTGAATTAGTCACTGCTGCAAAAATTGGTGGCGGTGATGTCAGTGCGAACCCGCGTTTACGTGCGGCAGTAGATAAAGCCTTATCGAGCAACATGACTCGCGACACCATTAACCGTGCGATTGAACGCGGTGTGGGTGGTGGTGATGACACCAATATGGAAACAAGAATTTACGAAGGTTATGGTCCGGGTGGAACTGCTGTGATGGTTGAGTGTCTAAGTGACAACGCAAACCGAACCATCTCACAGGTTCGACCAAGTTTTACTAAATGTGGTGGTAACTTAGGGACAGAAGGTTCTGTGGGCTACTTATTCAGCAAAAAAGGCTTGATTTTAATTAGCCAAGGTGAAGAAGATGCGTTAATGGAGGCGGCAATTGAAGCCGGTGCAGATGATGTTCAACCACAAGATGATGGTTCATTTGAAATCTATACTGCGTGGGAAGATTTAGGTTCTGTGCGCGATGCAATCGAAGCAGCAGGATTTAAAATTGATAACGCAGAAGTGACAATGATTCCATCAACAACCGTTGATCTTGATCTTGAAACTGCGCCTAAATTGTTGCGTTTAATTGACATGTTAGAAGACTGTGACGATGTACAAAACGTATATCATAACGGTGAAATTAGTGATGAAGTTGCAGCTCAGCTGTAATTTTAAGGAGATTTATAATGAAATTTGCTAAAGTATTACCAGCAATGGCCGCTCTTGTTGTTTTATCTGCGTGTGCAAGCGATGCACCAAAAATGGAAAACAAAGCGGAACAAATGGCAACCCCTACTGTAACGGATAAAACAGTAGTTTATACTTGTAACAAGAAAACTGTAACTGCAGTTTATCAATTCGAAAACCAAGAGCCAACAGCGGCAATGGTTATGGTAGGCAATAAAGTTGTTGCGAAAGATTTCGCTCGTGATGCAGCTCAAAAAGACTTCACTTCATTTACTTCAGGCAAATATGTTTGGAACGTAGATAGTGGTTTAACTTTAGATAAATTTGATTCTGTTGTGCCAGTAAATCTTTTAATTAAAGGCAAAAAAGCAGACAAAATTGTTGTGAAAAACTGTGATGTAGATGCAAAAGCAACTGCAAAAGCAAACCAATAATTAACGCTAAAAACGGCCGGCATTGACCGGCCGTTTATTTTTGAGAATTTATGAGTATTATTTTAGGCATTGACCCTGGTTCTCGTGTAACGGGCTATGGTGTAATTAGACAAAATGGTCGCCATTTAGAATATCTCGGCAGTGGAGCAATCCGAACACAGGTAGAAGATTTACCTACACGATTAAAACGAATTTATGCTGGCGTGACAGAAATCATCACACAATTTCAGCCTGATATGTTTGCCATTGAACAAGTGTTTATGGCTAAAAATGCGGATTCAGCTTTAAAACTGGGGCAAGCACGTGGTACGGCGATTGTGGCAGCTGTGAACCATGATTTACCTGTATTTGAATATGCGGCTCGTTTGGTGAAACAGACTGTCGTAGGGATTGGTTCTGCAGATAAAGTTCAAGTTCAAGACATGGTGACACGAATTTTGAAGCTCTCAGATAAACCACAAGCTGATGCGGCAGATGCTTTAGCCATTGCGATTACCCATGCCCATACCATTCAACATTCTTTGCATATTGCTAGCTCGGTCAAAACGACAGAAACACACGAAAAAATGACCGCACTTTTAAAAACAAGGTACAGCCGAGGTCGATTTAGATTAAAAATTTAACTGGATTAATATCCAGTTTTATTTTATTCTATGCAAAAATTTTTTACATGGAAATCTTATGATTGGTCGTTTAAAAGGCATCTTATTAGAAAAACAACCTCCTGAAATTTTGCTTGATGTACAAGGCGTCGGTTACGAATTATTGTTACCGATGACCAGTTTTTATGACTTACCTGAAATCGGGCAAGAAACTACTTTATTTACCCATCTTGTTGTGCGTGAAGATGCTCATCTTCTTTTTGGATTCGCCCAAAAAACTGACCGCACTTTATTCCGTGAATTAATTAAAACCAATGGTGTTGGCCCTAAATTGGCACTCGCAATTTTATCTGCAATGTCAGTAGAGCAGTTTGCTTATGCTATTGAGCGAGAAGAACTGTCGAAATTAGTTAAAATTCCTGGTGTGGGCAAGAAAACGGCTGAACGCTTATTAGTAGAGTTAAAAGGGAAGTTTAAAGATGTTCGCCAAAGTGATTTCTTTGTGGAGAGCAAGCATATTCCTTCAACTTCAGAATTGCGCCAAGCCGAGAGCTCAGCAGATGAAGCGGTTGCTGCATTGGTTGCGTTAGGTTATAAACCAACCGACGCTGAAAAAATGGTGAAAAAAGTCGCTAAAGCGGATTTAAGCAGTGAGCAATTAATTCGTGAAGCCTTAAAAGCCGCATTATAAAGATTAAACAGATATGATCGAAGCAGATAGAATTATTAGCAGTCAGGCAAAGATAGATGAAGATGTCATCGATCGTGCGATTCGTCCAAAGCTTTTAGCGGACTATGTGGGGCAGCCACAAGTACGAGAGCAAATGGATATTTTCATTAAGGCGGCGAAATTACGTCAAGATGCCTTAGATCATCTTTTGATCTTCGGTCCTCCAGGTTTAGGAAAAACGACGCTAGCTAATATTGTGGCAAATGAAATGGGTGTGAATATTCGCACAACATCAGGTCCTGTGCTTGAAAAAGCCGGCGATTTGGCTGCAATGCTGACAAATCTTGAACCGCATGATGTGCTGTTTATTGATGAAATTCACCGTCTTTCCCCTGCGATTGAAGAAGTACTTTATCCAGCCATGGAAGATTATCAGCTGGATATTATGATCGGTGAAGGCCCTGCTGCACGCTCAATTAAATTAGATTTGCCGCCTTTCACATTAATTGGTGCAACAACTCGAGCGGGTTCGTTAACTTCACCATTGCGTGATCGTTTCGGTATCGTTCAACGTTTAGAATTTTATTCCGTTGAAGATTTAACTTCTATTGTGACAAGAAGTGCCTCTTGCTTAAATCTGGAATTAGAAGATAAAGCGGCTTTTGAAGTGGCGCGTCGTTCACGTGGTACACCTCGTATTGCAAACCGTTTATTGCGTCGAGTGCGAGATTTTGCCGATGTGCGTAATGATGGCATTATTTCGGCAGACATTGCGAAACAAGCGCTTTCAATGTTAGATGTAGATGATGCGGGCTTTGATTACTTAGATAGAAAATTACTTACCGCTGTGATTGAGCGTTTTGATGGTGGGCCAGTTGGGTTAGATAACCTGGCAGCAGCAATAGGTGAAGAACGAGACACTATCGAGGATGTGTTAGAACCTTACTTGATTCAACAAGGATTTTTACAGCGTACGCCTCGAGGTCGAATTGCAACTTCGTTAACTTATCGACACTTCGGACTTCAGAAACCGTCAGAATAAGACAGATAAAAAAGGACATATTGATATCAATATGTCCTTTATTTTTGAAACCTGCTTAGTTAGCTCCTTGAGTTCCTTCAGTATAGCTCTTCATACTATTTAATCTTGCTAAACCCACATCACAGCTTTTTTGTTGAGTTGCCAATTCCATTTCAAGAATTTGCTGTTTGCTTTGATTAAGTTTACTTTTGATTTTACCTACTTGAGTATGAGTGCCGGGCTGTTTTTCTGCTTGGGCAATCAAATTTTCTGTTTCTTTAAATAACTGTGTGCATTGTTGTGGAAGAGCAGCTTTATTTTCTGTAAGAGGTGCTGCGGTGGCAGATAATGCCATCGAACCGAAAAGTGCGGTCAACATTACGCAAATTTTTTTCATTGTAAATCCCTACAAATCTCTTCAAATATTATTAGGCTAAAAAATAGCAAAATCTTGTCGCCCTGTCTAGTGGTTATTTTGTCTATTTCTTTTCAATAAAGTTTCCTTGTGATAGAGATAAATTTTTTCATTCGAGATAAATATGCAAGATTTGATGTAGATCAATTTCACTATATTTACGCTAAATAGGGTATTTTGTAACTTATATCAAAAAATGTGATCAATATAACGGTTTTTTCTATTTTTTATCCTCATAAATAGTAGTAGAATAGGGCAAAATTTTGGATGTTTATATTGTAATCGGTTACTGCATTCTGTTTTGAGAATAGAAAAGGCAATTATTACGTAAATAATTCAATGTTTCTTAACGATTTTTGTTGAGTAGTTTGGGGTGATTATTTGGGATTATCCTTGGTAATCATAAAGTGAAAATCTTGTAGATTTATACAAGGAGTTGAGATGTTAGACGTTGTTGATCTCTCACGCTTGCAGTTTGCGTTAACTGCGTTATATCACTTCATTTTTGTACCATTAACATTAGGTTTATCTTTTGTTCTTGTGATCATGGAAACCATTTATGTTAAAACGGGCAAAGAAGTATATAAAGATATGACTAAATTCTGGGGTAAGTTATTTGGTATTAACTTTGCTCTAGGGGTAACGACCGGTATTATCATGGAGTTCCAATTCGGGACAAACTGGTCTTATTATTCTCACTATGTAGGTGATATTTTCGGTGCGCCATTAGCGATCGAAGCATTACTTGCATTCTTCTTAGAATCCACTTTCGTGGGTCTATTCTTCTTCGGTTGGGATCGTTTAACTAAAGGTAAACACCTACTCGCAACTTACTGCGTAGCCTTTGGTTCAAACCTTTCTGCAATGTGGATTTTAGTGGCAAATGGTTGGATGCAACATCCGGTAGCGGCAGAATTTAACTTTGAAACCGTTCGTATGGAAATGACCAGCTTCTTAGATCTTTGGTTAAATCCAGTTGCTCAAAGTAAATTCTTACATACATTAACAGCGGGTTATTCAACCGGTGCAATGTTTGTATTAGGTATCAGTGCATTCTATTTATTAAAAGGCCGCGATATCGGTTTTGCTAAACGTTCATTCTCTGTCGCGGCAACCTTTGGTTTTATCGCTGCATCAGCGGTATTAATTATGGGTGATGAATCAGGTTATGATATCGGTAAAGCACAACCTGTGAAATTAGCAGCAATGGAAGCTGAGTTTGATACTCATCCTGCTCCAGCGCCATTCCATCCAATTGCGATTCCAAATACTGCTGAAATGAAAAATGATTTTGCGATTGATATCCCTTATTTAGGTGGTTTAATTGCAACGCGTTCTTTAGATACTGAAATTGTTGGTTTGAAAGATATTCAAGCGAAAAATGAAGGTCGTGTTCGTAACGGTATGGTTGCTTATGATTTATTCACACAATTAAAAGCAGAGAAAAAATCAGCAGGCCAAGTAAATCCTGAAACTAAAGCTAAATTTGATGAAGTTAAAGGTGATTTAGGTTTCGGTTTATTATTAAAACGTTACACAGATAAAGTTGTTGATGCAACGGATGAACAAATTAAACAAGCAGCACGTGATACTATTCCAAACGTAGGCCCTAACTTCTGGGCATTCCGTGGTATGTTAGCTGCAGGTGGTTTAATTATTTTACTGACCTTTGGTGCATTTGTTCAAAATTTACGTAACAAAGTGACTTCTTCTCGCTTATTACTTAAAGCATTGCTTTGGGGTATCCCATTGCCAATCTTAGCGATTGAATTTGGTTGGTTCTTAGCTGAATTTGGTCGTCAACCATGGGCGATTTATGAAGTATTACCGGTGGGTGTGTCTGCCTCTAACTTGAGTGTAGGTGACTTATGGTTCTCTATCGGTTTAATTTGTGTACTTTACTTCTTCTTCATTATTGCGGAAATGTATTTGATGTTTAAATATGCACGTTTAGGTCCAAGTGCATTGAAAACCGGCAAATACTATTTTGAGCAATCATCTAAATAAGCAGGAGATGGATTATGCTTGATTATGAAATTCTACGTATTATTTGGTGGGTGCTAGTTGTTGTATTGCTTATCGGTTTCTCTGTCACAGATGGATTCGATATGGGCGTGACCGCACTTTTACCCGTAGCAGGTAAGAAAGAAGTAGAAAAACGAATTATGATTAACTCTATTGCTCCACACTGGGATGGTAACCAAGTTTGGTTATTAACTGCTGGTGGTGCAATCTTCGCGGCATGGCCGATTGTTTATTCTGTAGCGTTTTCAGGCTTCTATATTGCCTTATTCCTTGTGTTAGCTGCGTTATTCTTCCGTCCAATTGGTTTTGAATATCGTGCGAAAATTGATAATCCAACATGGCGTGCTGTGTGGGATTGGGGCTTATTTGCGGGTGGTTTTGTACCTGCATTAGTATTCGGTGTGGCATTTGGTAATTTATTACAAGGTGTACCATTCGAATTAAACGAGCTTTCACAAGCAACTTACACCGGTTCTTTCTTTGCGTTATTAAACCCATTTGCATTACTTTGCGGTGTGTTAAGCCTTGCAATGTTAGTGACTCACGGTGCAAACTGGTTACAAATGAAAACCACTGCTGCATTGCGTGATCGTGCAAGAGCAATTACACAAATTGGTGCATTAGTAACATTAATTACTTTTGTACTTGCAGGTGTGTGGCTTTCATTCAAAGACGGTTATGTGGTAACTAGCACGATTGATCACTTTGCAGCATCAGCGCCAGCTTCAGGTAAGCAAGTAGCAGTTGAAACAGGAGCGTGGTTTAAAAACTTCAATGAAAATCCAGCTTTATGGGCGTTCCCAGTATTAGCTGTGGTGGGTGCATTATTAAATGTGGTTGCATCTAAAGCAAATCGTTGTGGTTTTGCGTTCTTCTTCTCTGTATTAACAATGGCTGGTGTGATTATTACTGCGGCAGTATCAATGTTCCCATTTGTAATGCCTTCAAGTACTCATCCAGAACAAAGTTTGTTAATGTGGGATGCAACGTCAAGTGAATTAACATTAACCTTAATGTTCTACTTGGCATTAGTATTTGTTAGCATCTCATTGCTTTACACCATTTGGTCATACTACAAAATGTTTGGTCGCTTGGATGAAAGCTTTGTTGAAGACAACAAAAACTCATTATACTAAGGAGAAACAATATGTTATACGTAATTTGGGTAGTGGGTGTGTTGGCTGCAGTTATGGTGAGTGCTAAATTAACCATTGGTAAAGAAAAGTCAGGTAAATTTGACGAGTAATGATGATTAATTCACTCTATCAATTAAGTAATAAGGGTTCCTTGCGAACCCTTTCGTTTATTTTGGCGTTATTTTTAACCGCGGCTTTCTTTTTAAATTTAAATCAATTTTCGACCGCACTTCGAACAGCACATCCAGTTTGGATTCTTGCGATTTTTTGGGGATTGATTAATTTGTGGATCCACGGTATTGGATTTGAAATTCGTCGAGCAATATGGCAGCTCGTTTTCTTGCCCTTTATTGGTTATTTCACCACAACAATTGCCATTGTTCAGCATTGGTTTTTATAAGATCGATAGACAAATATTATTATTTGGATCTTGCACATCTAATGAACAGGTTCTAAAATAAGCGGCTTGTTATGGCTGATAATTTGAGCATTATTTTGAATAACCAATGTTTTACCTTTCCGGTTCGTGTCTATTATGAGGACACGGATGCTGGTGGAGTAGTGTATCACGCACGTTACTTACATTTCTTTGAGCGTGCGCGAACTGAATATTTAAGAACGCTTAATTTTTCCCAACAATCATTATTGCAGGAACAACAGTTAGCTTTTGTGGTCAAAACCATGTCTATTGACTATTGTATTCCGGCAAAATTGGATGATTATCTTATTGTCGAAACAGAAATAACGGCAGTGAAAGGAGCAACAATTCTCTTTGAACAGCGGTTAGTTCGTGAGACAGTGGTGTTATCGAAGGCTACTGTTAAGGTAGCCTGTGTTGATCTAGGCAAAATGAAACCTGTCGCAATTCCTGAAGAATTAAAAGCGGCATTTTTAAAGTAAATAACTTTTCGGAGTATGCAATGACTGCAGAATTGAACTTTTTAGATCTTTTTCTAAAAGCGAGTATCGTTGTTCAACTTGTAATTGTGATCTTAATTTCGTTCTCAATTATTTCTTGGGCAATCATCATTCAACGTAGCCGTATTTTGACGAGTGCGTTAAAAGAAGCGAACACTTTTGAAGATCGTTTCTGGTCTGGTGAAGATTTAAATAAACTTTATGATGGTTTATCTAATCGTCGTGAAGTATTAACAGGTAGCGAACAAATTTTCTTTGTCGGCTTTAAAGAATTCTCTCGCTTAAAACAAGTGAATGCGAATGCACCAGAAGCAATCATCAAAGGTACGACTCGTGCGATGAACCTTGCGATGAATCGTGAAGTAGAAGCGCTTGAAAGTCGAGTGCCTTTCTTAGCAACAGTTGCTTCTGTAAGTCCATATATCGGTTTGTTTGGTACCGTTTGGGGGATCATGCACGCATTTATGGCATTAAGTGGTGCGAAACAAGCAACATTACAAATGGTTGCTCCAGGTATCGCAGAAGCCTTGATCGCAACAGCAATCGGTTTGTTTGCGGCGATTCCAGCTGTAATGGCGTATAACCGTTTAAGCTTACGTGTAAATGCGATTGAACAAAATTATGGTAACTTCATTGATGAATTCACCACAATTTTACATCGTCAAGCTTTTGGTAAAGCGCCCCATTAAAAATAAATGAGAAATTGACCGCACTTAATAAATAAAACGAAAAGTGCGGTGGATTTTAGCGAAGTTTTAGAGGAAATTATGGCTCGTCGTCAGCGTAAAGACATTAAATCTGAAATCAACATCGTGCCATTTCTCGATGTTCTTTTAGTTTTAGTGTTAATTTTTATGGCAACCGCGCCGATTATCAGTCAGAGCGTTCAAGTGGAACTCCCTGATTCGGTGCAAAGTCAAAATGTATCAAATGAAGATAAAACACCGGTTATCTTAGAAGTAGCGGGTGTAGGGCAGTATTCAATTTCTATTGGTGGTCAACGCCAAGAAGGCCTTAACGAAGAAATGGTAACCCAATTATCAAAACAAGAATTTGATAAAGACAATAACACAATGTTCTTAGTGGGCGGAGCAAAAGATGTACCTTATGAAGAAGTGATTAAAGCACTGAATTTACTACATCTTGCCGGCATTAAGTCTGTGGGTTTAATGACCAACCCAATTTAAGAATAAGTAGGTAAAACCGTGCAGAATAATCGACGAAAAAAACGTGCAAATGAGTTTGTCATCTCTATTGCGATGCACCTTGCATTGTTTGGTTTGTTGATTTGGAGCTCTCTTTATCAAACCGTTGAAATAATGGGTGGTGGAGAAGGTGAAGGTGATGCCATGGGAGCTGTGATGGTCGATACCGGCAGCGCAGCGCAGGAATGGGGACGTATTCAACAACAGAAAAAAGGTCAAACTGATAAACAGAAAAAACCAGAACCTGTAGTCGAAGAGAAAAAACCAGAGCCTGAACCTGAACCAAATCAGCAAGAAATTGCGAAACAAGAAGAGATTAAGCGTCAGCAGGAAATTCAACGTCAAAAAGAACTTGAAAAACAAAAGCAGCAAGAAATTGAAAAGCAGAAACAGCAACAAGAACTTGCTCGTCAAGAGGCGTTAGAAAAACAGAAACAAGCTGAAGAAGCGAAAGCTAAACAAGCAGCTGAAGCAGCGAAGTTAAAAGCTGATGCTGAAGCGAAACGTTTAGCGGCAGCCGCTAAACAGGCTGAGGAAGAGGCAAAAGCTAAAGCACAAGCCGAAGCTCAAAAAGCGAAAGAAAAAGCTGAGGCAGATGCTAAAGCGAAGGCTGAGGCAAAAGCGAAAGCTGATGCTGAAGCAAAAGCGAAGGCTAAGGCAGAAGCAGATGCTAAAGCGAAAGCTGAGGCCGATGCAAAAGCGAAAGCAGATGCTGAGGCGAAAGCGAAGGCTGAAGCAAAAGCTAAAGCGGATGCAGAAGCAAAAGCTAAAGCAGATGCAGAAGCGAAAGCGAAGGCTGATGCAAAAGCAAAAGCTGATGCAGCAAAACGTAAAGCAGATCAAGCAGCTTTAGATGACTTCATGAATGGCGGTGATGTCGGTGGTGGTAGCGCATCTAAAGGTGGTAATGCAAATAAAGGTGGTACACAAGGTAGTGGTGCAGGACTTGGTGCTGGAGATGGTGGTAAAGTTGGAGATCAATATGCAGGTGTCATTAAACGTGAAATCCAACGCCGTTTCTTAAAAGATCCAAGCTTTGCCGGTAAAGTTTGTAGCATTAAAATCCAGCTCGGTCGAGATGGTACTATTTTAGGCTATCAACGCGTTTCTGGACCTGATGATATTTGTACTGCAGCATTAAGTGCAGTAGCTAGAACGAAAAAAGTTCCAGCAGCACCTTCTGATGCTATTTATGAGAAATATAAAGCGCCGACTATCGATTTTGATATCAATGCTCGATAATCGGTTTTAGGAAAGTAACAACGTTAAAATAAGGTGATTAAATGAAATTGATCAAACGTGTTATGGGGCTATTTGTAGTGATGTTTGCATTTGCAAGCACAGCAATGGCAGAAGATGAAGTTCGAATTGTGATTGATGAAGGTGTTGATGGCGCTCGTCCTATCGCAGTTGTTCCTTTCGCAGGTTCTGCACCTGAAAATATTGGTCAAATTGTTGCAGATGACTTACGTAATAGTGGTAAATTTAACCCAATTCCAGTAAGCCAAATGCCACAACAACCAACGACTGCAGCTGAAGTGAAACCAGAAGCTTGGACTGCTTTAGGTATTGATGCGGTTGTGGTAGGTCAAGTGACATCAACTGGTAGCGGTTATAACATTTCTTACCAATTGGTTGATACTGTAGGTGCATCAGGTACACCTGGTGCCGTACTTGCGCAAAATAGTTATACCGTGACTAATAAATGGTTGCGTTACGGTGCGCACACTGTGAGTGATGAAGTATTTGAAAAATTAACTGGTATTCGTGGTGCATTCAGAACGCGTATCGCTTATGTGGTGCAAAAAAATGGTGGCTCACAACCTTATGAAGTTCGTGTAGCAGATTATGATGGTTACAACCAATTTATCGTCAATCGTAGCTCACAACCAATTATGTCTCCAGCTTGGTCTCCAGATGGTAAACGTTTAGCGTATGTATCTTTTGAGAATAAAAAATCTCAACTTGTTGTACAAGACTTAGGTTCAGGTTCTCGTAAAGTAGTTGCTTCTTTCCCTGGACATAACGGTGCGCCAGCATTCTCTCCGGACGGTTCTAAACTCGCATTTGCTTCTTCACAAGATGGTTTATTAAACATCTATGTAATGGGCTCAAATGGTGGTACACCGACTCAATTAACTCGCGGTGCGGGTAATAATACAGAACCATCATGGTCTCCAGATGGTAGCTCAATTCTCTTTACTTCAGATAGAGGTGGTTCACCACAAGTTTATCGCATGAGTGCAAGCGGCGGTGCTGCATCTCCAGTTGGTGGTCGTGGTAGTGCGCAAATCAGTAGTGATGGTAAAACACTTGTGATGATCAACGGTAATAACAATGTGGTGAAACAAGATCTCACCAGCGGTAGTTCTGAAGTATTAAGTACATCTTTCTTAGGTGAAAGTCCAAGTATTTCTCCTAATGGTATCATGATTATTTACAGCTCTACACAAGGGCTAGGAAAGGTGTTACAATTAGTTTCTGCAGATGGTCGCTTTAAAGCGAGTCTTCCAGGAAGTAATGGCCAAGTGAAATTTCCAGCTTGGTCTCCATACTTGACTAAATAAAAAAACTCATTGAGGAGAAATCTAATGAACAAATTTGTTAAATCATTATTAGTTGCTGGTTCAGTAGCTGCATTAGCAGCATGTAGCTCATCAAACAATGATGCAGCAGGCAACGGTGCTAACAACGGTCAAACTTTCGGTGGTTACTCTGTTGAAGATCTTCAACAACGTTACAACACCGTTTACTTCGGTTTCGACAAATTCAACATCGAAGGTGAATACGTTCAAATCTTAGATGCTCACGCTGCATACTTAAATGCAACTCCAGCTTCTAAAGTTGTTGTTGAAGGTAACACTGACGAACGTGGTACTCCAGAGTACAACATCGCTTTAGGTCAACGTCGTGCTGACGCAGTTAAAGGTTTCTTAACAGGTAAAGGTGTTGACGCTGGTAAAGTATCAACTGTTTCTTACGGTGAAGAAAAACCTGCAGTGTTAGGCCACGATGAAGCAGCATACTCTAAAAACCGTCGTGCAGTGTTAGCATACTAATTTTTAGAGAATTTTGATTCTTAGAAAAAGGGAGAGTAGAAATACTCTCCTTTTTTATTTATTCTAAGATACTGTTAGAAATTGACGAGTATTCACACAATTAACACAATTTCTTCAGATTTTTCTTGCGTCAGAAAATAAAATCGGTAATATACGCACCTGTTACGAAATGATGTGGGTCGTTAGCTCAGTCGGTAGAGCAGCGGACTTTTAATCCGTTGGTCGAAGGTTCGAATCCTTCACGACCCACCATCTATTTTACAGATCATTATTTAACCGGTTGGGTTGTTAGCTCAGTTGGTAGAGCAGCGGACTCTTAATCCGTCGGTCGAGAGTTCGAGTCTCTCACAGCCCACCAGTCAACAACTTATTTCTCCTATTTGTTAATAAATTTACAAAAAAGTAAAATATTTTCAAAATTCTTGACTATATTTGGCGGTTATTATGGTAGAATATCCACAAAGTTAAGTCGGGCATAAAATGTTACAAAATATTCGAATTGTTTTGGTTGAAACATCACATAGCGGGAACATCGGTTCAGCGGCACGTGCTATGAAAACAATGGGATTATCCAATCTTTATTTGGTCTCGCCAAAATCGGTGGATGAGCAATCTATTGCATTAGCTGCAGGCGCTGATGATGTCGTGCGTAATGCCCATATTGTTGATACTTTTGAACAAGCAATAGAAGATTGCTCATTAGTAATTGGGACCAGTGCGAGATTACGCCATTTACAGAGTACTCTGATTGAGCCAAGAGAATGCGCGGAGAAAGCCAGTACACATCAAGGCCAAGTGGCGATCGTATTCGGTCGTGAGCGCGTTGGGCTCACAAATGAAGAATTACTTAAATGTCATTATCATTTAAATATCCCTGCTAATCCTGAATATTCTTCGCTAAATTTAGCGATGGCAGTTCAGTTGGTAAGTTATGAAATGCGAATGGCATTTTTAGCAAAAGATAAAACGGAAAGTACACTTTCAACAATAGAAAATATCTATCCAACAGCACAAGAAATGGAGTATTTTTTTGCTCATACGGAACAGGTGTATCAGTCTCTTGGTTTTATTCAAAATCAAGGAGTTATACAAAAGTTAAGACGACTTTATAACCGTTCTTCTATAGAAAAAAATGAATTAAATATTTTGCGAGGAATGTTAAGTGCGGTTGAAAAACGCCTTAATCTGCAAAAAGAGTAAAATTGACTATCATAGTCAGATAGGTAAACTACCTAGATGGCGATTTATAGGGATGCTTTATGAAACTAACATCTAAAGGACGATATGCGGTTACCGCAATTTTAGATATCGCACTACACGCAGGAACAAATCCAGTTTGTTTAGCGGATATCTCAGAACGTCAAAATATTTCACTTTCTTATCTTGAGCAATTATTTGCTAAATTGCGTCGTGGTGGATTAGTAAAAAGCGTTCGTGGCCCAGGTGGTGGCTATCGTTTAGCGTTACCAACTGATCAAATTTCTATCGGCATGGTGATTTCAGCCGTAAATGAGAACATTAATGTCACAAGATGCCTTGGTAAAGGAAATTGTAAAGGTGGGGTTGAATGTTTAACTCATACTTTATGGCAAGATTTAAGTGATCGTATTTCTGATTTTTTAGATGAAATTACATTAGCTGAGCTTGTAGAGAAAAAAGCCGGGAAGCATAAAACTCACAAAGATTTTGATGATTTGGTTGTAGTCAACCAATAATGGGAAAGTAGATTAAAGTGCAGTCAAATTGATAGCATTTTTAGTAGTTATTTAGGAGTGAAAATGAAATTACCAATTTATTTAGATTATGCAGCAACATGTCCAGTGGATGAACGTGTAGCTAAAAAAATGATGGAATATTTAACCATTGATGGTGTATTCGGTAATCCTGCATCTCGTTCACATAAATTTGGCTGGCAAGCTGAAGAAGCGGTTGATATTGCACGTAATCAAATTGCGGATTTGATTGGTGCAGATTCACGTGAAATTGTGTTTACTTCAGGTGCAACGGAAGCAGATAACCTTGCCATTAAAGGTGCAGCGCATTTTTATCAAACAAAAGGTAAACACATTATTACTTGTAAAACTGAGCACAAAGCCGTATTGGATACTTGCCGTCAGTTAGAGCGTGAAGGCTTTGAAGTCACTTATTTAGAGCCAGAAGAAGATGGTTTAATTGATCTTGAGAAATTCAAAGCTGCATTGCGTCCAGATACGATTCTTGTGTCAATTATGCACGTGAATAATGAGATTGGCGTGATTCAGGATATTAAAGCAATTGGTGAGCTTTGCCGTGCAAATAAAACGATTTTCCATGTAGATGCGACCCAAAGTGTCGGTAAAGTAGAAATTAATCTTGCTGAATTACCAGTTGATTTGATGTCAATGTCTAGTCACAAATTGTACGGACCAAAAGGTATCGGGGCATTATATGTTTGTCGTAAACCTCGTGTTCGTTTAGAAGCAATTATCCATGGTGGTGGTCACGAGCGTGGTATGCGTTCTGGTACATTACCTGTACACCAAATTGTTGGTATGGGTGAAGCTTATCGTATTGCAAAAGAAGAAATGGCGACAGAGATTCCTCGTATCAGAGCTTTACGCGATCGTTTATATAATGGCTTGAAAGAAATTGAAGAAACCTATGTAAATGGTTCAATGGAGCACCGTGTAGCAAATAACTTGAACATCAGCTTTAACTATGTTGAAGGTGAATCATTGATGATGGCATTGCGTGATATTGCAGTTTCTTCTGGTTCGGCTTGTACTTCAGCGAGTTTAGAACCATCTTATGTATTACGTGCATTAGGTCGTAATGATGAATTAGCACATAGTTCAATTCGTTTCACACTTGGTCGTTGGACAACGGAAGAAGAAATTGATTACACCATTAATTTAACACGTAATGCAGTAGCAAAACTTCGTGAATTATCCCCACTTTGGGATATGTTCAAAGAAGGAATTGATTTAAACACTATTGAGTGGGCAGCCCACTAATTTTAAAGGCGCCTTGATCGCCTGATAGCAACTTATTTAGGAAAGGAACATAATATGGCATACAGCGAAAAAGTTATCGATCATTACGAAAATCCACGCAATGTTGGTTCAATGGATAAAAAAGATAATTCAGTAGGAACGGGTATGGTTGGCGCACCGGCTTGTGGTGATGTTATGCAGTTACAAATCAAAGTAAATGATAGTGGCATTATTGAAGATGCGAAATTTAAAACTTATGGTTGTGGCTCTGCGATTGCATCAAGTTCTTTAATTACCGAATGGGTGAAAGGTAAATCTTTAGATGAAGCAGGTGCAATCAAAAACAGTCAAATTGCAGAAGAACTTGAATTACCACCGGTAAAAGTTCACTGCTCAATTTTAGCAGAAGATGCAATTAAAGCCGCCATTGCTGACTATAAAAATAAACAAGGTAAGTAATCAAAGTGCGGTTGAAAATGACCGCACTTTATCAATTTAAGGATCAGAATATGTCTATAACACTCACTGAAAAAGCGGCACAACGAGTTCGTACTTTTCTTGAAAATCGTGGAAAAGGCATCGGTTTGCGCTTAGGTGTGAAAACATCAGGTTGTTCGGGTTTAGGCTATGTGCTTGAATTCGTTGATGTGCTCAATGATGACGATCTTGTTTTTGAGCAGCATGGCGTGAAAGTGGTAGTTGATCCAAAAAGCTTGGTTTATTTAGATGGCATTGAGCTAGATTATGTCAAAGAAGGCTTGAACGAAGGCTTTAAATATAACAATCCAAATGTGAAAGAATCATGTGGATGTGGTGAAAGTTTCCATGTTTAAGGAATAAAGATGACAAATCCTTTTGCTATTTTTGATTTGCCCGTTGCTTTCAATGTTGATCAATCGCTTTTGTCTGAACGCTATTTAGTACTTCAAAAGAGTTTGCATCCAGATAATTTTGTTACGGCAGATGCACAAGAACAACGCATTGCAATGCAAAAATCAACAGAAGTTAATGATGCATTAAAAACCTTGAAAGACCCAATTTTACGTTCGGAAGCAATTATTGCATTAAATACGGGAGAAGCACAGGATTTAGAGCAAAAGAGCACGCAAGATGTTACATTTTTGATGCAGCAATTAGAATGGCGAGAAGAGCTCGAAAACATAGAGCAAAGCCAGGATGAAAATGCATTAGAATCCTTTGCAAAGCGCGTTAAAAAAGAAACAAAAGAAATGTTGACCGCACTTGAAGCACTGCTTAATGAGCAACAATGGTCAACTGCTGCACAATTCTGCGATAAATTACGTTTTCTAAAAAAATTGGCGGATGAAATTAGCCAAGTAGAAGAACGTCTATTTGAATTATAATCTTGAGGGCGTTTAATACGCCCTTTTCGCTATTGATAAATGGGCAACCGCCCTCATACTAATGAAATCCGATTATGCAAACTTTAGAACAACTGAATGATGCCTCAAAATCTGCGTGGGGAACCATTTCCCAATGGATTGAGCGCGCTCGTAATCATTGTGAAGTGATTAAAAAAGATCAGTCCAGTGCAGAACGTGAACTTTTCACCATGCAAATGCCCACTTCTTCTCCAATGGGCGCAGTTATTTATGAAACCGGTGGCATTTTAATCCATCATGGTTGGTTGCGTATATTAGGTTCAGGCAGTTTTAAATTACCACGTGGATTAATGGACTGGAATTTCAGCAAATCCTTTAATCAATCAGGTGATAAACCCAAATATTTGCTTGTTGCAGACGATGTCATTGGTGGTTATTTTGCTTTAAATGGTGGCTCTTTAGGTTCTAATCTTGGCAAGGTTTATTATTTTTCGCCAAAAGATTTAACTTGGCATGATTTAAATTTTACTTATACGGATTTCTTAGTTTGGGCATTAAATGGTGACATTGAAGCATTTTACCAAAATCTGTTTTGGCAAAATTGGCAAGAGGATGTGAAACAACTTGATGGCAACCACATGATTGTTTTTACACCAGAGCTTTCAGAAGATAAGACGACTGATATTAATCAGCGTGAACGACGCGAAGTCAACATTGAAACCCATTACAACGCAAGTTTCACCGAACAAGATAAATTTGCACAAGCTTATTCAGTGGCATAACGAGCCCTTAACGAATTAATTATTAGAGATAAAAAGAGATATGGCATTACTCCAAATTGCAGAGCCAGGACAAACGGCTGCACCACATCAACATCGTCTTGCGGTAGGGATTGATTTAGGTACGACAAACTCTTTAGTTGCCGCGGTGCGTAGCGGTCAAGCCACCATTTTGAATGATGAACAAGACAGAAGCCTTGTGCCTTCAGTCGTTTACTATGGTGAAAATGAAAAACTTGTTGGTACAGAAGCATTTGCAAAAGCTGCAATTGATCCTAAAAATACGATTATTTCTGTGAAACGTCTAATTGGACGTAGTCTTGGTGATGTGCAATCTCGTTATACCAATTTACCCTATGAGTTTGTGGCAAGTGAAAATGGGTTGCCATTATTGGTGACACATCAAGGTAAAAAAAGCCCAATTGAAGTCTCTGCGGATATTTTATCTCGTTTAAATCATATTGCAGAACAACGCCTTGCAGGTGAGCTTTCTGGCGTGGTGATTACCGTACCTGCCTATTTTGATGATGCTCAACGCCAAAGTACGAAAGATGCAGCACGTCTTGCCGGGTTAAATGTATTACGTTTATTAAATGAACCTACTGCAGCAGCGGTAGCTTATGGCTTAGATAGCGGAAAAGAAGGTGTCATTGCTGTTTATGACTTAGGTGGCGGTACCTTTGATATCTCAATTTTACGCTTGTCTAAAGGTGTATTTGAAGTCTTAGCAACAGGTGGGGATACCGCTTTAGGTGGTGATGATTTTGACCATTTAATTGCAGATTGGATTGTTGAACAAGCGGGTATTCAACCACAAAATGTGAATGAGCAACGTGAACTTTTAAGTTTAGCCACACAAACTAAAATTGCTTTAACGAGTGAGCAAAGTGCGGTCATTTCTTGGCGCGGATTTGAAGGTGAGTTAAGTCGTGAGCAATTTAATGAATTAATCCACTCATTGGTAAAACGCTCTTTATTAACCTGTCGTCGTGCATTGAAAGATGCACATGTTGAAGCTGAAGATGTGCAAGAAGTGGTCATGGTCGGTGGCTCAACTCGCGTACCTTACGTACGTGAGCAAGTGGGCAAATTCTTTGGTAAAACCCCATTAACCTCGATTGACCCAGATAAAGTAGTAGCCTTAGGTGCGGCAATTCAAGCGGATATTTTAGTGGGCAACAAAAATGACAGTGATATGCTGTTGCTTGATGTGGTGCCGCTTTCTTTAGGTATTGAAACCATGGGCGGTTTAGTGGAGAAAATCATTCCACGTAATACCACGATTCCAGTGGCTCGCGCACAAGAATTTACTACCTTTAAAGATGGTCAAACTGCGATGACGGTACATGTGGTACAAGGTGAACGTGAGTTGGTGGATGATTGCCGGTCTTTAGGTCGTTTTACGTTGCGTGGTATTCCACCAATGGTAGCGGGTGCCGCACATATTCGTGTGACTTATCAAGTGGATGCAGATGGCTTATTAAGTGTGACTGCCATGGAAAAATCCACAAAAGTCCAAGCATCGATTCAAATTAAGCCTTCTTATGGTTTAACGGATGAAGAGGTAACGGCAATGATTAAAGCTTCTTTTGATAATGCACAAGATGATATGCAAGCCCGTGAATTAGCCGAACAACGTGTTGAGGCTGATCGTGTGATTGAAAGCGTGATTGTGGCATTACAGCAAGATGGGGCAGACTTATTAACCGAAGCTGAATTCCGCCAAATTGAAAATGCATTGAAAAAATTAATGGATGTAAAAGAAGGTACAGATCGTCATGCTATCGCTCAGGGGATTAAAGCCCTTGATATCGCGACTCAAGAATTTGCGGCAAGACGAATGAATAAATCCATTAATCAAGCGCTTACAGGTAAATCTGTATCAGATATTGAGCAATAAAGTGCGGTTATAAATTAACGAGTTTTTTATATTGAGGAAAGTAATATGCCAAAAGTGATTTTTTTACCGAATGAAGAATTCTGCCCAGAGGGTATGGTGGTTGATGCAGCAGCAGGCGACAACTTATTAGAAGTAGCACATAATGCGGGTGTGGAAATTCATCATGCTTGCGATGGTTCTTGTGCTTGTACAACATGCCATGTTGTAATTCGTGAAGGGTTTGATTCATTAAATGAAGCGAGCGATCAAGAAGAAGATATGTTAGATAAAGCATGGGGTTTAGAAATGGATAGCCGCCTTTCTTGCCAATGTGTCGTGGGCGATGAAGATTTAGTGGTGGAAATTCCTAAATATAATATCAACCATGCGAATGAGGCGGCTCACTAATGAAATGGACTGATGCCCAACTTATCGCAGAAGAGCTTTATGATCGTAATCCAGATTTAGATCCTAAAACAGTACGTTTCACGGATTTGCATAAGTGGATTTGTGAACTAGACGATTTTGATGATGATCCAATGAAATCTAACGAGAGTATTCTGGAAGCGATTTTGTTGAAATGGTTAGATGAATACGAGTAATCGATTCGATTAATAAAGCGAGCTTAGAGGCTCGCTTTTTGTTTTGAGAATTTACCTCAAAATAAAACCGCACTTTATTGCTAAAGTGCGGTTATTTTTATCGTTGTTTTTAATTATTTTTTCTTCGCGTATTTTAAGGAGTCAATAGCAACCGCGAGGATGATAATGCTACCTTTAATGATATATTGCCAGTAAGGGTTTACACCGATGTAAGTTAAACCATAGTTAATTACGGTGAAGATGATAACCCCCGTGATGACACCGATAACAGTACCCACACCACCAGCGAAAGATACACCACCTACTACGCAGGCAGCAATCGCATCTAATTCATACATGAAACCGAGGTTGTTGGTAGCACTACCGATACGACCAGCTTCTAACATACCACCGAATGCATAGAACATACCTGCAATCATGTAAATCACAACAAGGTTACGTGCTACGTTTACGCCAGATACTTTTGCTGCTTCAGGGTTACCACCGATAGCAAAGATATTTTTACCGAAGCGTGTTTTATTCCACATTACCCAAACTAAGAATGCACAAATTGCCGCATAAATAGTGATATAGGATAATTTGAACGAACCGAGTCTGAAGAAGCCTTGTGCGAAGTTAGAGAAAGATTCACTGAAACCTGCAATTGGCGAGCCACCTACGCCATCATAATAAAGTGAGTTAAAACCGTAAACAATGATCATGGTACCCATGGTTGCAATGAACGGGGTTACATTGAGATAAGCGATAACTAAACCATTCACTAAACCGATTACTGCACCTACCGCACAAACAGTCAGGATAACCACTGGAATAGGAATTTCACCTAAATCCGGGAACACACGGTTCATGTTTTCCATTGATTGTAAGAGAGTCGCAGAAATAACCGCGGCTAAACCGACTTGGCGACCGGCTGACAAGTCGGTACCTTGAGTGATAAGCAAGCCTGCAACACCAAGGGCGATAATGAGGCGGACGGATGATTGAGTTAAAATGTTACTAAAGTTGCGAACATTCAAGAATGTTGGATCTTGTGCGATGATGATGCCAAGTAAAATCAACAACACAAAATAAATCGCATTTTGTTTTAAGAAATCGAATGATTTATTTTTTGGTAAGGCACTCATAATTTGTTCCTTTATGATTTATAAATATTTTGCGGCAAGTTGCAAAATTTCTTCTTGAGACGTTTTTGCCGTTTCAACGATGCCGGCAACACGACCATTACTCATGACCAAAATTCGGTCAGTTACGCCTAATAATTCCGGCATTTCTGATGAAATCATAATGATGCCTTTATCTTTTTTAGCGAGTTCTTGAATGAGCTGATAAATTTCAAATTTTGCCCCAATATCAATACCACGAGTTGGTTCGTCGAGCATTAAGATATCTGGTTGGGTTAAAAGCCAACGGCCGATAATGACTTTTTGTTGGTTACCACCAGAAAGCGATCCAATCGTTGTTTTGTGAGAAGGTGTTTTCACGTTCATCGCATCAATCACCCATTGTGTATCGCTCGCCATTTTTTTGTTGCTGAGCAATTTCCATGGGGTGAGGTAAGATTTCATATTTGAAATCAATGAGTTGAATTCAATGCTTAGGTTTGAATAAATCCCGGTTGAACGACGTTCCTCAGTCACCAAAGCAAAACCGTTATTAATCGCCTCAAGTGCGGTATGATTTTTCACGATTTTTCCGTTGAGTTTGATCGTCCCCTCTTTTAATTCGCGCACACCAAAAATGGCTTCCACAATATCGGTTCGTTTTGCCCCAACAAGACCGGCAATACCTAAAATTTCACCTTTGCGTAAATTAAAGGAAACATCTTGAATAGACGGTTGGTTTACCGCAGTTAAATGTTCTACTTCAAGCGTAACTTCTTTTGGTACGTTTGTTTTTTCTGGGAAACGTTGTGTTAATTCACGGCCAACCATCATTGAAACAATTTCTTCCATGGTGGTGCCTTTAACTTGAACGGTATTGATCCATTTACCATCACGAAGAATGGTGATTTCATCACAAATTTTGAAGATTTCATCCATTTTGTGTGAAATATAGATAATGCCACAACCGCGATCTTTTAATTTTTGAATAATTTTGAAAAGATGTTCCACTTCTTTTTCTGAAAGCGAAGAAGTTGGTTCATCCATAATCACGATTTTTGCGTTATAAGAGAACGCTTTCGCAATTTCGATCATCTGCATTTGTGAAACGGAAAGTTTGGCCACTTTTTCTTTTGGATCCACATCAATATCCAATTCATCGAAAATAGCTTTGGTATCACGATACATTTTGGCGTGATCCACAAAAGGACCTTTAAGTGGGTAGCGACCTAACCATAAGTTATCCATTACACTAGTTTGACGCACCAAGTTAAGTTCTTGGTGAACCATTGAAATCCCATTTTCAAGGGCTTCTTTTGATGTTTTAAAATCAACAGGTTTGCCTAAGAATAAAATTTCACCTTCGTCTTTCGCATAAATTCCGAAGAGGCATTTTAATAATGTCGATTTACCCGCCCCGTTTTCGCCCATTAAGGCATGAACAGAGTGAGAACGAACTGTTAGATTGGCGTGATCAAGGGCTTTTACACCGGGGAAAGACTTACTGACATCCGTCATTGTCAGTAATACATCACTGTCTTGGGTTTGAGTTGTCATATCCAACCTCATCAAAAAGGGGGAAAGGGAATTTGGGTTTCCTTTCCCCCTAAAATTAAAGAAAAGCAATAGATTTTCTTATTTTAAGAATTCGTTTAGGTTATCTTTATCTACACCAACATAAGGGATACGTACAACACGGTTTTCTAATTTCCATTTTGTACCTTCTGTTGCTGCTTTACCGTTAGCAAGGTTTGCTGAAAGTTGAACAACAGCTTTACCTTGGTTAACACCATCGTTTAACACAGTACCCGCAATTTCGCCCTTCTTAATTAATTGAAGTACTTCTGGTAATGCATCTACACCAAAGATTGGTAATTTTTTACCGTGTGCTTTGGTTGCTTCTAACGCACCTAATGCCATACCGTCATTGTTTGAAATAATCATTTCAATTTCGTTCGCTTTAGAGCTAGATAACCATGCATCCACTTTATCTTTTGCCATTGCAGCATCCCACATACCGGTATCAATAAATAATTGTTCGGTTGGAATACCTTTCGCATTTAATTGCTCAATCACATATTTAGTACGTGCTTCAGCGTCTGGGTGGCCTGGTTCACCTTTTAATAATACATATTGGATTTTACCGTCTTTGTTTAAGTCTAGGGCTGGCATTGCTTTCCATTGTTTTGCAATTAAATCACCTTGGATTAAACCTGATTCTTTCGGATCGGTACCCACATAGTAAGCGTGATCGTAGCTACCGATTGCTTTTGCACCTGGGTCTTTATTGAAGAAAACAACAGGAATGTCATCTTGTTTCGCTTTGTTGATAACAGTTGACGCTGCAGCTGGGTCCACTAAGTTAATGGCTAAGGCTTTTACACCTTTAGAAAGCAAACCATCCACTTGGTCGTTTTGAATAGATTGTGCATTTTGAGAGTCATTCATTAATAACTCAATGCCGCCAAGGGCTTTCGCTTCTTTATCGATTTCTTTACGCATTAATGACATGAAGTTATCATCATATTTATAAATGGTAACACCAATACGGTTATCGGCTGCGAAACCTGAAGTTGCTGAACCTAAACCGATTGCTAAAGCGACCGCACTTAATACTGCTGTTTTTTTCATAAAAACGCTCCTATTAGAGAAAGAGATTTTATTGTTGATTTTTATATACCAAATAGAGGAATGTTGCGTACATCTATTGCAACTGAATCCATCATAACGAAATCAAAACCGTTAATCTGTGATCAAACTCACATAAATGAAAACGATTACATAGCAATGTTTAAATTTGTGATCTCTATCACGGTTTCTTAGCATTTTCTACAGAGAAACGTCTTACTAAAGTTGGATTAAATTGCACAACAGTTGGCGTAATAATAGACGAATCGACTAAACTTAATGCCAGTTTTGCCGCATAATTTGCCATTAAATCAATTGGATAGCGGATCGTGGTGAGTTTTGGAATTAAATATCGAGCAATCGGCATATCATCAAACCCCACAATGGAAAACTGTTTCGGCACTTTGATATTGTTTTCATTTAAAACGGAAATTGCACCCGCTGCCATTGTATCGTTATAGGCCACCACAGCGGTTAAATTGGAGTTGTAGCTTAATAAATCAATCATGGCTTTTTCACCCCCTTCAAAATCAGGTGAATTATGCACAATGGCTTGTTCTACAATGGGGAAGTTATGCGCTTCTAAGGCTTCTAAATAGCCTTCCTTGCGCTCAGTTTCATCTAAAATACCGTGATTAGAACCAATGTAGGCGATGTGCTTATGACCATAACGAATCAGCATTTCAGTCGCGAGATAGGTACCTTGTCGGTTATCGAGGCTGACACAACGATTTTCATAGCCTGCAATCACACGGTTAATCACAACCATACCCGGTACATTTTCTAAATAATGCTGTAACTCTTCATCGGAAAGGGCTTTGGAATGAACAACCAGGCAACTACAACGCTTGCGTAGCAAGGTATCAATGGCTTCACGCTCTTTTTCAGCATGATGATAACCAATACCGATCAAAATCGTTTTTTGATGCTCTTCAGCAACTTTATCGACGGATTTGACCAAGATAGCAAAGAACGGATCCGTTACATCGGTAACCACCACGCCAATGGTATCAGTATTTTGTACTGCCAGCGCTTGTGCGTTTGCATTGGGTTGATAATTTAAGACTTCCATCGCGCGTTGTACCGAGTAACGGGTTTTTTCACTCACAGATGGGGAGCGATTAATCACCCGGGAAACAGTGGCAACCGACACGCAAGCTAATTCAGCAACATCTCGAATTGTAGGCATAACAGGGCTCTCATTCATTTTTTCATAGCCATTATCATAGTAAATTTGAATAAAATTGAAAGCGGTTACTTTCAAAAATGCTACCTTCGTCACAAAAAACTGATTGGACTAGCGCCTTATTTCCTGATTTTGTGATAATGATCACGGTTTATTTTTTTTAATTTGTTATCTTATGAAGAAAATTTTGTAATCGTTTACATTTTGGAGCAAAAATATGAGCGAAACCATATTTGAACCGACAGATCATCCACATCGTCGTTATAATCCGTTAATTGACCAATGGGTTTTAGTCTCGCCACATCGTGCTAAACGTCCATGGCAGGGGCAACAAGAAAAAGTGAGTGAGGAACAAAAGCCAAGCCACGACCCAAATTGTTATCTTTGCCCGCGTAATAAACGTATCACTGGCGAACCTAATCCGGATTACCATAAACCTTATGTATTCAAAAATGATTTCTCAGCTTTATTAGAAGATACTCCAGCGCCAGAACAATCAGCCGATCCGCTTTTCCAAATGAGCCAAGCTCGTGGTGAAAGTCGAGTTATTTGTTTTTCTCCAGATCACAGTAAAACATTGCCGTTATTGACCGCACTTGAAATTGAAGAAGTGATTAAAGTATGGCAAGAACAATTGCGTGAACTGGGTCAAAAATATCAGTGGGTACAGATTTTCGAAAATAAAGGTGCGGCAATGGGATGCTCCAATCCACATCCACACGGACAAATTTGGGCAAACAGCTTTTTACCGAATGAAGTCGCACGTGAAGATGTTGCTCAACGAAATTATTATGAAAAACACGGTTTGGTACTTTTAGTGGATTACGTTCAAAAAGAATTAGAGAAAAAAGAACGTATTGTGGTGGAAACCGAGCATTGGGTTGCGGTGGTGCCTTATTGGGCGGTGTGGCCGTTTGAAACCCTGTTATTGCCAAAAGTGCATGTAAAACGCTTAACAGAATTAACTGAAGCTCAAGCTAAAGATCTTGCTGTGATATTAAAAAAATTGGCAACGAAATACGATAACTTATTTGAAACGTCTTTCCCTTATTCGATGGGCTTCCATGCTGCACCATTTAATGGTGAAGATAACGAACATTGGCAGCTTCATGCACATTTTTATCCACCGCTGTTGCGTTCTGCTACAGTTCGCAAATTTATGGTGGGCTATGAAATGCTAGGCGAAAGTCAACGTGACCTCACCGCTGAACAAGCAGCAGAAAGATTACGTGCGTTAAGCGAAGTACATTACAAAGAACGTTAAGACATCATTTCCCTCTTGAGTTAAGAGGGCGTGTGAAAGATAAAGGAAAATAATATGACTCCAGTTCAAAAATCCCAACACATTTTTACTCAAAAATATAATAAGCAACCTGAACTGACCGTATATGCGCCAGGTCGTGTGAACATTATCGGCGAACATACCGACTACAATGATGGCTTTGTAATGCCTTGTGCAATCAATTATGGTACAGCCATTGCGGGATCAAAACGTGCTGATCATATTTGGCATGTTTATGCCGCAGATCTTGATCTTGAGGATACCTTTTCTCTTGATGAAGATTTCCCTCAAAGTGAGCAAAAATGGGCGAATTATGTGCGTGGTGTCGTGAAATTTATTCAAGAACGTTGCCCAGATTTCAAACAAGGGGCTGATTTGGTCATTTCAGGTAATGTGCCACATTCTTCTGGTTTGAGTTCTTCGGCTGCCCTTGAAGTCGCGACGGGTAAGTTCTGCCAACAACTCAGTGATTTACCTTTAACGCATACAGAAATTGCTTTAATTGGTCAAAAAGCTGAAAACAAATTTGTAGGCGCAAATTGCGGGAACATGGATCAATTAATTTCCGCTTTAGGACAAAAAGATCATCTCTTAATGATTGATTGCCGTAGCTTAGAAACACAGCCAACGCCTGTGCCGAAAGATGTCGCTGTTATTATTGTGAACTCAAATGTACCCCATGATTTGGTGACGGGGGAATACAATACACGCCGTTGGCAATGTGAAAAAGCCGCAGAATTCTTTGGCGTAAAAGCGTTACGTGATGTGTCAGTAGAAGAATTCCAAAAAAGAGAAGCGGAATTGACCGCACTTAATCATTTAGTTGCCAAACGTGCACGCCATGTAGTGACTGAAAACCAACGTGTACTTGATGCCGTTGAAGCCTTAAAACATAACGATTTAACAAAATTAGGCGAATTAATGGGGCAATCTCACGAGTCCATGCGTGATGATTTTGAGATTACCGTGCCGCAAATCGATTATCTTGTTGAACTTGCTCAATTAGTGATCGGTAAAACCGGTGGTGCGAGAATGACAGGTGGTGGTTTTGGTGGTTGCATAGTTGCCCTTGCACCTCATGATAAAGTTGAAGACGTGCGTAAAATTATTGCCGATAATTATGAAAACCAAACGGGTTTAAAAGAAGATTTCTACGTTTGCACAGCCTCACAAGGAGTGAGTCTATGCTAGAAAAAACGGCGTTCAATGCACCAGATGGACAGCCTTATCAACTTGTTCAACTCACCAATTCAAACGGCATGGTCGTGCAATTTATGGATTGGGGCGCCACTTGGCTTTCTTGTAAAGTCCCTGTGAATGGTGAGTTGCGAGAAGTGTTACTTGGCTGCAAAGTGGAAGATTATCCTCATCAAACTGCTTATTTGGGCGCAAGCGTAGGACGCTATGCAAACCGTATTGCTAACGCCAAATTTGAATTAGGTGAGCGAACAATTCATGTGGTCGCGAATCAAGGCAATCATCAATTACATGGTGGTAAAGAAGGCTTTGATAAACGTCGTTGGAAAGTGGAAGAGTGCGGTCAGAATTTTGTGCGTTTTTCCCTTGTGTCTCCCGATGGGGATCAAGGTTTTGAAGGTAATGTGCAAGTTAATGTGCTTTACACGCTGACTGATGAAAATAGCCTAAAAATTGAATACGAAGCCGAAAGCGATAAAGATACCGCACTGAACTTAACGAACCACGCTTATTTCAATTTAGAAAATGCCGAGCAGGGTAGTGATGTGAGAAATCATACATTACGCCTTAATGCGGATTTCTATTTACCGGTTGATGGTGAAGGTATCCCAAATTCACCACTTAAGCATGTGGTGAATACCAGCTTTGATTTTCGTGTTGCAAAACCCATCGCACAAGATTTTCAGCAAGGCGATCAAGTGGTAACAAAAGGTTACGATCATTCCTTTATCGTTAATAAAGCATGGCAAAAGCCTTGTGTATTATTGACTTCCCCTAATGAAGATTTAAGCCTTGAAGTGCTCACATCTCAAGCAGCATTACAGGTTTATACGGGAAACTATCTTGCCGGCACTCCAACTCGTGAAGGTCGCACTTATCAAGATTTCAGTGGCATCGCCCTTGAAACTCAATGCCTTCCCGATACCCCTAACCACCCAGAATGGCAAAATTATGGTGGTATTCAAAAAGCAGGTGAACGCTATTACCAGTGGACAGAGTTTAGGTTTAAATAGGTAATCCTTGAAAGAAAAGTGCGGTTAAAAATAATGGTGTTTTTAACCGCACTTTATTTTATTCTCCTTATTTTAACTCATTTCATTATTATTTATATAAAGGTTAAATAACCTTAAAAAAATACAGTTATTATTTTGTTGACTGTTTTGGTATGGTTTAATAAAATTACCATTGTTTAGTTTTTTGGTATGGTATTTAAATTTATTAAATCCAATAATTTTCAACATTTTAATAACCACAATTTTATTATGACTATATCTAGAGTGTTTGGAGTGGGATTATTTTTAATTTCACCTTTTGTTTTGGCTGCGCCCAGCTCACCAAATGCAAATGTAGAAAAACAAATCGATGCCCAACAACAAAAACAACAAGCGGAACAAGATGCGGCTATTTTAGCCCAGCAAACGCAATCCGCGAATGTGCGTTTAGAGGGTGAAAAAGAAGCGTCGCTTGGTTTTCCACAAAATGAGGCGCAATGTTTTCCTATCAATCAATTGGTGCTGACCGATTATCAAGCTGAAGAAGAAAATTCATCAGCTTCTTCTCTTAAATTAATCCAGCCAAGCCAATTCTCTTGGGCATTAAAGTCAGTTTATGCTGAGCGTGATTTTGCGC
>ERZ841116.109-NODE-109-length-71868-cov-12.011405_pt1 | contig 71868 bp, 60 predicted proteins | sample MGYA00519875_ERZ841116 | MGnify/ENA primary metagenome ERZ841116 (study PRJEB31850, sample SAMEA3708889) | human gut metagenome | biome: human gut; feature: human-associated habitat; material: faeces | place: China | collected 2014 ... | reverse complement strand
CCACCCCAGCGCATTCGGCGCATACTGGTAAAGGTTTATCCCCCCCGCCAGCCCTATCGGGTCCTGCTGCGTAAACCGCCCGCAGTCCGGGTCGTAATACCGGAACAGACTGTAGTGCAGCCCTGTCTCACGGTCCAGGTATTGCCCCTGCATGCGCAGGTTCTGAGAATATCCTGATACCTGCGTCTCACTTTCCCGCAGCAGCTTGCCCCAGGCGCTGTTCACCCCTTCCCAGCGCACCTGCCCTTCGATATCCGTCATCCGCTCCGGCGTACCGTTGGGCTGGCAGTGGAACCAGAAGATCTCCGGGGCATCAACGCCATCGACACGCGCCAGCGGATCGTAACTGTCCTGATCGCTGTAGACGTAGGTCAGCGGCACGTCCCCGTTCACCTCCTGCAGCAGGCGGAACCCCTCCCAGACGAACCGGGTAGTGACCGGCTTGCCGGTTGGCTGTCCGCCCAACATCTGGCGTCGCGGTGACGGGCGCTGGGCATTGCCAGTGTATACATCCCGGCGATGCAGTCGACCAAGACAGTCGTACTCCCTACGGGTGGTCAGCGCCCTCTGCATGCAGAAGGAAAAAATTACACTGTTAAAGATGGCGACATACTGAACTTCCTGAATAACGTTTGAATAGTTTCAGTTGTGTCTTGAGACTCTCTTTACTTCATAGCATTTACTAATAACCCACGCCATATCTTGATTTTTTCTTGAAAGTTCAATTAAAGTATTTATAGCGAAATCTGAAGGCGAGTAATTCATTCCGCCATAAATGCAATCTTTTCAGAATTATTATCTAACTATTCTTTATGCATTTTCATTATACATCCCTCCTTTTTAGACCCACTTATAAAAGATGTACAAAGAAGATTATTATTTCATTTAGAAAAAAGGGATTAATCCGATTTTTTATCTCGCATACTAAATAAGGCAGTCATCTATAATAAATTTAAATATCACTACTGGACAATATGGCTTCCGTTCCATGGATGGATAACTCATATATGTAATGTACGATTTATTACCATCAGAGATTAAGATTCCATTCAATATATATCCCACAATCAAAGGATCTTTCATTTGATTGCACTGTTATCTCTCCCCATTCATAAGTCCATTTTGTTCCATATGGAGGCTTATTTATCTTTCCCATATTGTTTCTGGAAAATTTATTTTGAACCCATTCTGTCAATCGTCTTTCTTCCTCTTCTAGATTTTTTAACGATGCCCTCTTATCCCAATCTTTGAGTGATTGATAAAAATCTCCGTCTTTACTTGTAAGAAAAAGAGATGGATTAAATGAGAAAATTGCTGGTCTGAACTCTACGATAAAATTCTGCCCTTCCCATTCAATATCATTTTTCGAAAAATAAAATTTACCTATCTTAGTAAATTGCGGATGGGTTTTGTAAAACTCAGATGAAGTAAATATTTCAAAAGAACTAAGTTCAATAGGATAATCATCAATTTTAACATTCCCATTTTTTACATTAAATGTCATCTTTTTCATATATCTATAACCTTACCAGGAATTAATTTACCTCTTGCTTCTTCAGGTATGTAAAACTGCATCCCCCCCCCCTTTCCGAACTGAGGATTCGCCGTTGCACGACCACTAGCAACAAATATATCCTCAGATACATAATATGCCCTAACTTTGGTTCGTACAGGGAAATCTGGGTTAAGTTTCACTTGTAACGCCTCATGATATCCTAATGAATCACCTTTATATTGCCTAACTGTAGGATGAGTTACGGTATATGCAGGTAACTGATCACCATTTGGATGCAATGCATAGAGGATCGTTCCTTTTTTAAGCGTTCTGTTCGAGTAACTATCAATACCTTTATAATCTTTATTAAGAGGTCCTTGCCACTGAGTCGCTTCTTTAGAAGGATCCTTACATTTACGACTCAACCCCCACGGATCCATCCACCCCAGCGCATTCGGCGCATACTGGTAAAGGTTTATCCCCCCCGCCAGACCTATCGGGTCCTGCTGCGTAAACCGCCCGCAGTCCGGGTCGTAATACCGGAACAGATTGTAGTGCAGCCCTGTCTCACGGTCCAGGTATTGCCCCTGCATCCGCAGGTTCTGAGAATATCCTGATACTTGCGTCTCGCTTTCCCGCAGCAGCTTGCCCCAGGCGCTGTTCACCCCTTCCCAGCGTACCTGCCCTTCGCTATCCGTCATCCGCTCCGGCGTACCGTTGGGCTGACAGTGGAACCAGAAGATCTCCGGGGCATCAACGCCGTCGATACGCGCCAGCGGATCGTAGCTGTCCTGATCGCTGTAGACGTAGGTTAGCGGCACGTCCCCGTGCACTTCCTGCAGCAGGCGGAAACCTTCCCAGACAAACCGGGTGCTGACCGGCTTGCCGGTTGGCTGTCCGCCCAGCATCTGGCGTCGCGTTTTGCTAATGCGTCGTCCGAGCGGATCGTAGCGGAAGCTGACCTGCGTCTGCGGTTTGTTGCGGTCCCGCGGCTGGCTGATGACTTCCGTCAGGCGATGTTCACCGTCGTAGCGGTAGTGCCAGCGGGTCTGGCCGTTATCTTTCTCCACGGTGCGGCCGTGGGTGTCATAGCGCCAGCGAATGCCGTTCAGTTGCGTCAGGCGGTTATGCGTGACCTTCTCAGCAGCCCCTTCGAGCGGGTTACCGGCGGCATCCCAGCGCCACTGCTCCTGTCCGGGCAGCGAGCCGTCCTGAACCAGCAGGCGCCCGGCGCTGTCATACTGCCAGCGGTACCAGCTGAACGGATTATCGTCCCGCTCTTCCCGCACCAGGTTATTGCGGTAATCGTAATCCCAGCGGCGAGACCAGCGGCGCGGCGACGGGCGTTGGGCATTGCCAGTGAAGACATCCCGGCGATGCAGTCGACCGAGGCGGTCGTACTCGCTGCGGGTGGTCAGCAGCCCCTGAGTGCGGCTGGTCTCCCGGTGGAGTTCGTCGCGGGTGAAATCAGAGACCGACAGCTTATCGAGGGCAATACCGAGCAGATGCCCGCTGCCGTAGTAGAACTGTTTCAGCTCGCGGCCATCGGGCAGCGTGACGGAGGTGCGGTTGCCCAGCGCGTCATACTCCCACGCCAGCTCGCCGTGTTCGCCCGCCTCGCGCGTCACGCGACCGAGCGCGTCATAGTCAAAGGCAAGCTCCTGCTCGGCCTCGGTGGTCCATGCGTCGGCTGAAAGCGCAGGATGCAGCCCGATCCGGCTTAATAGCCCGGATGGTGTGTAATGATAGCGGGTCTGTCCTTCCGGCGTGGTGCGGGCGACCAGCTGGCCGCTTGCGCTCCAGGCGAAGGCGTGGGTGATGGCCTCCGGGTGACCGGCGGCAAAGGTGCGCGCTATCGTGCGCCCGCAGGCGTCGTAGCAATACTGAGAGGCCACGCCATCAAGCCCTGTCTCTTCCAGAAGCAGCGAGTCCGCGCCCCAGCGGAACCGGTACGCTTCGCCGTTTTCGTTTTCCAGGGCAACCAGACGCCCGCGGCTGTCCCAGCGGCGGCGCACCTCTTCCCCCTGAGTATTGCGGGTGGCGGTTAAGCGCCCTGCGTCATCGTATCTGAACTCGCTTTCTTTCCCGTCAGCGCCCGCATGCTTCACCGGCAGGCCGCGCTCGTTCCATGCAAGTGACTCCGTCCAGCCTTCCGGACGATCGAGCTGCACCGGACGTCCTGCCGCGTCGTAGCGATAGCGCGTCTCTTCGCCGTCGGCGCCAGTCTCGGCCACCAGCCAGCCGAGCGGATGATAACGGTAGCGGGTAATGCGCCCGGAACAGTCCGTCGCACGTACCATCTGCCCGGCGTCGTTATACTCCTGGTAGCGGCTGTTTCCGGCGGCATCGACCTCCTCAATCACCTGACCAAACTCATCCCGGTGCAGGAGCGTGGTCTGCCCCATCGGGTCGACCACGCGCTTCAGGCCGTGATGTTCGTCGTACCAGAAACGGGTCGCGCTGCCGTCGGCTTCGATAATGGCCGCCGGAAGCGCGCGGTGCTCCAGCCAGGTGGTGGTACGGGTATTGCCGTCGGCGTCGATCTCCTGCACCCGATTGCCCATTTCGTCGTAGACAAAGGTAACGGCATTGCCGAGGGGATCGACGCGACGGGTCAGAAGTTCGTTGTCATCCCACTCGTAGCGCCAGGTTTCACCACGCTCGTCAACGTAGCGGACAATCAGATTTTGCGCGTTCCAGTAGTGCTTACGCGTCTGACCATCGTAGTGCTCGACGGTCGTCAGCCCGGCAGCTAAATCATAGCTAAAGCGGCACCCGTCGCCGGTGCTGGTGCGGTTTTCCACCACCCGCCAGTGGTCGAATTTTTGCCAGCGGTATTCACTTTCCAGCCCACCAGGCAGGCGGTGCCAGACCATCAGGCCACGGTCGTTATAGCGGTATTCACGCGTCACCACGCCGGAGGCATCCGTCGCGCTCGCCAGCTGGCCGCCCGCATCGTAGCGCCACTGCATCAGCGGCCAGGAACGGTTGCCGTCGAAATGGCTGGCTGCGGTAACGCGCTGCGGGAAACGTTCATCTTCGTAGCGCAGGGTGACGTCGATTGCCCGCGGCTCGTCGTGAAGGCCGACCAGCCTGCCGTGCTCATCCCACGTCGTCAGCAGCGCGTTGCCGTATTCGTCGCTGAGAGATGCCAGACGCAGAACAGCAGGGTTTGCCCGGGTTGGTTTGTACAGACGCCACACCGCACCGTCGTCATCAGCTATCGCCACGTCGCCATTTTCATTACGGCGGATAATGATGCCTTCGCTGATGCTGTAAAACGCGCGGTCGACAGGCGGCAGCTCGAAGCTCAGCTCACGCCCGGTTTCGTCGAACCAAGTGGCGTTGTTTTCTTCCAGCGTCAGATAGCTGTCAAAGGGGGTTGCCCAGCCCAGCCCGAACAGCCCTTCGCGGGTGGTCAGGCTGTTATAGCTGCGCTGCCAGCGAAGCGGGAAGCGCCCCGGCAGCGAGAAATCGAGTTCATCGTCGTCATTCAGTACCTTTACGCCGGTGGCGGCGTGAACCGGATGCGAGGAGCCAAACACGGCATTCACGGCCATATCGGCCAGCATCCCGCCGCCGGCCGCCGCCAGCGCGCAGGGCATGTTTTTAAGAATCTTGCCCGGACGTCCGCGCAGCAGGGAGAGCGCAATCATCCCCAGCGCCAGTCCCGGCGTTTTACCGCTTTTGATATCGCGAACCGTAAGCGTGTCGCCGCCAATGATCACGTTCGGGGAGACATCGTCGGAAATGGTGCCTTCGCAGGTGGTGCGATCTTTTGCGCGCACCGCAGGCTGTCCGTTGATAAAGACGCTTTTGGAGCCTTCCGCCAGATACTGCGGCCCGGAGTGTTTTTCGCACGCCACCTTGTCTTCTTCCAGTGGCGAGGTCCCCGCCGCGGCAGAGGCCACGCTCGGCTGCCACATTTCGCTGCCAAATTGTCCGGCGGCGGAAAGCAGCATCCCTGCGTAATCGGCAAAACTGCCCGGAGACTGCGGTTCAGGGGAAGGGGTATCCGCAGGCGTCAACGTTCCGGCCGCGCGCGCGGCGGGGATCGCATTCGTCAGAACGTTATTCGAACCGGTGGTAATTTTGCCCGCAGGCGACGGAGGGAAAAGCGCATTGCCCAACCCTTCCGCGGCATTGCTGATATCGTCAGTGATCCCTGCCACGTTCGCCAGCACGCCGCCGATAATCCCGCTTAACAGACAGCTGGATCCAATTGCCGCCACGCCTGCTGCCGCGGCCCCCGCCCCCAGTAGTGGCGCCGCTACGGTTGCAGCAGCGCCTACCGCCGCACCGATCACCGCATAGGCGGCACCTTCCGCCACAATGCTGGTGATGTCAGCAAAAATGCTGGAGTGAATAATCTCGTCGCCCTTACGGGCCGCGTTGTTATCGCTCATGCCTTACACATTCCGGTTGTCGTTTAGCGTCAGACTTTGCTTAAGCGCGCTCCAGCGCCCCTCGTCCTCTTCGGTGAACGCTCTGAGTGCCGAGAGGGTAAAAATCATCAATACCGGTTTGCCCGGCGTCTGTACGGCCAGCTGTTTTTGCCACAGGCGTTGCCCGTTACGGTCGAAGGTGGTCTCAACTTCTAGCCCGTTAATTTTTCCGTCAGGGCCGGCTTTTACATTCCGGAATTCGCTCTGAGCAATTTCGCCCATCTGAGGACGCAGCACATCCCACTGGCGGTGAAACTCTTGTTCGTAGTCACTGCCGTCCGGAATGACGCCGCGGCTGACCACCACGGATAATCCGCTTTCGTCATCGCGAATAATATTCATACTGTTATCCTGCCAGGCAGCAGGAAAAAGGGAAAACGAACCTTCCTGGAGGGTGTATTTCATAAGTGAACTCGGGATGGTTAATATTGTGAGAAACAAGAAGGCCAATCCATGCTGGCCCTTTGGGCTGGCTGTTTTATTATTTACGCCATTGACCTGACTGTTCGACAAAAACCTGGCTGCCTTTGCTGACAACCAGTTTCGCGGGTGCATACGTCACGGTATAAACGATTTCGCCATTCTTGTACGTTGAGCCGATTATTTTACCTGCGGAGTCGCGAAACGTTTTTCCCTTTGCGGCTAACCGTTTCGAGCTTATTGTATTGCGATAATTCAAGCGCCGATGACGTTTCAACGACGCCTGTCAATAAAGCGGTGAACAATGCGACTGCCAAATATTTTTTGGTCATAAATCACTCTGAAGTACCATTTTCGTAATTCATGGTTATTTTCACAACCTGACTGTCTATAACCTTAAAAGAGAGCAATTTCTTACCCAATTCATAGGAAATCCACTTCTCCCCGGAATCATTTTCGAACTGACCATCGCCGTACGCATTATTCAGCTCTCTGATTGTTGAACCCACATGAACGCCACGCGGCGTTAAAATATCTGAGGCAGTCAGCGTAATCTGGGACACGATATAATCGTCAACGCTTCTTTCTGCTTTATCCCACCAGAGATTGGAACTGAATATTTCTAACCCAGCCTTTTGATGCTGGTAGAATTTATAGTTTGTTCCGTCAAAAGGAACTTCACCGACAAAATGGCCTTCCAACGGCACGTCAATTTTACGGGCAATATCAGGAGTCCATCTGTCGCCCAATGCGACAGGCTGGTCTTTAATCTGCACAGAAAAATCCCGTTTTGTCAGAACGGAAGGCATCACCTGAGCCAAAACCACATTGCTGCTCAGACAGGTAAACATCAGGGCAGAAAAAAGAAATACCGGAGTGTTTTTTTTCACGTTAATTGTCATTCAATGAATATTTATTGCGCTTCTCACCACTGGAAACACCGTCAGGACATGGGAGCTGTGTTTCTTATTCGGCGCTTATGACGACAGAATCCAGACAGTCAGGTTTTTTCACGGTGAAACTGAAGCTCACCTTTTGTCCATTACTGTCTTTTGGCGCGGTATAACTGGTCACTTCATTCTCAGAGCGGCCTTGCGGATAGTCAGTGAGCACCAGTTGCGGAAAGTGCATTTTAACGGTATCAAGCGTTATGCATTGACCTGACGGTGAAAAATTCAGTAAAGGCGCCATGTCGCCGTTATCTTTGCTTAAACGTAAACCAATTTCTGTAATGCTCGTTCCATCATCCAGTTTGAAATCGTCAGCTTTGTAGAAATTGATATATTCATTTTGTCTGGTGATCTTAAATGACAACGGCGCAATGCGATAAGCACCGCACCGGCCTTACTCATCTTTTGGCGTAAATTTCGCCTGCACAGCCGCATCAATATCCCCTTTATGCCCCGATCCCGGTGCCGTAGTGCCCGGCTTGGTTCCCGAGGTATTCAGGTGCAGCTTACCGCCCGTGGTGATATAACCATCCCCTTCCACGAAGAAGTTAAACTCTTTACCGATCAGGTTAATCTTGCCGTTAGCATTCAGCTCAATGGCGCTTTCCCCTGAGACCAGCCGCAGCTTCGTCCCGGAAGCAATGACGTACTGCTCCACCGCGGCATCCAGCTTGCCTTTGCCGGTCAGGATCTCAGTCCCACCTTTGACAGCCTGCGTCTGATTCGCTTCCACGCGATGCAGTTCATTTTTCTTCACGTAATGGCTGCGCTCGCCGCCGACGCTGTGCGTTTCGTCATTTTTAACGCTGGTGTCCATGTTGCGCTCGGCCTGGATCCACACCTGCTCTGCACCTGCTTTATCCTCAAAGCGCAGGGCGTTGGCATTGTCCACGGAGCCGTCTTTCGTGCGGCTCATAAAGCCCATCTGCGTCGCCGCCGCCGGCAATGCCCACGGCGGCATGCTCGCGTCGTTGTACACGCGCCCGGTAATAATCGGACGGTCCGGGTCACCATTGATAAAGTCCACCACCACCTCGTCGCCGACGCGCGGGATTTGCACCCCGCCGTAACCCTGGCCCGCCCACGCGCTCGACACGCGCACCCAGCAGGAGCTGGTGTCATCCCCCTTCGCCAGCCGGTCCCAGTGGAACTTCACCTTCACCCGGCCGTATTTGTCCGTCCAGATGCTCTCCCCCTGCGGCCCCACGACTTTCGCCGTCTGCGGCCCGTAGGTGCGCGGCCACGCCGTGCTCTGCGCCGGGCGATAAGAGACCGACGCCGGGATGACCGTGAAATCGGTCCTGTGAACAGTTTCACCTTCGCCGCTGGCGTAGCGGTTCTCTTCGAAGTGGTAGCCCGCCGCCGTCACCAGATACTCGCCGTTATCGCTGAAGAACGGCGCGTTGGTCAGGGTGAAGGTGTGGCCCGGCGCAATCCCCGCCGCCGTGGCGGTGGCCTGAATCTGCTGGTGCTCAACCTGCCAGCGCTCCTGGCGAATGCGGGCGTAAAACTCCGCATGCCCGGTCTCCACAAAGCGTCCCGGCCAGTCGTAGACGTCAATGCTGCCCGGCTTCGGCGACGCCGGGTTCTGCTGGGCCTGGAACAGCCACGCGTTCGGCTTGCGGAAGTCATAGTCGTCGAGGCTGTAAATCCCCGGCGTCACGCTGTCCTCAAGCGCCCACTGGCTGATGCCCTCTTCATCCGTACTGCCGCCGGACGGCGTCTGGTGGTAAGGAATGACCTCATAGCCGCTGAACGGCTGATGCTGGGTGGCGGCGTCGGTGAGCACCAGGGTGTGCTTGTCGGCCTCGTGGCTGAAGTGATAGGCAATCCCTTCCAGCTCCATCAGGCGGCTGATGAAGTCCAGGCTCGACTCCTGATACTGCACGCAGTAGTCCCACACCCGGTAACTGCCGGTGAGTTTATCCTCCACGTTGACCTGATGTTCAGCCAGCAGGGTTTTCACAATCTGCGGCACCGTCTGGCCCTGGAAAATACGCAGGTTACGGTCGCGCTTCATCGGCCACAGGTCCGGCTCCACCGTCAGCTGGTACACCGCATAGCGGGTGCCCGTCAGCTCAACGGCGCTCACCGCCACGCGGGTAATTTTTCCGTTAACATAGCGGGACGTCAGCAGGTTCTGCGTCGGAATGGTCACCGTGACCGGCTGGCCCAGCAGTTTGCTGCGGTCAATGCGCGCGTCCGTGCCGAGCACGGTCAGCGTCAGCGCGAACGACTCGGACATCGCCTCGCGGCCCGTCAGTTTCCAGAACAGAAGCCCCTCCACCGGGAGCTGAACGGTAATTCGGTTGAGCATAATTTTTATTCCATCTAGCTTATGCGATTTAGAAAAGAGGTTCGCATCTACGCATCAGCGTCATTTATATATCAAAGTGAATGATTTCTTTTTCTTTTGCCCATTAAGTAAACAAGAGAATATATTTTTAGCAGTTCCGAGATAACGAACAATCCTAAATTTACCCAGACACTTGTAATACCAAACACACTTACCAAAAGTGGGAAAAAAGAAACCGAACATCTGAACGAAATTAGACGGAAAACTTCCTGAGCAAGGGCAAATTTAATCGCAACGTCTTTTCTCTTAAAAAACAACCAGGCCGAAATAAAAAGTGAAAGTAACAAGAGCAAATCAAATATAAAAAAGAGTGTTACGATAAAGTTGTAACCGCCTCCTGAAACTACATCTGAGGTTCCTGTGAACGCGATTAAATCTGAAATCAAGGGGATCCTGTCCTGACGAAGTGAGTTTACAGAATAAAGCAAAAGAGCCAGTACATCCATGCTTCCCCAGAAATACCATAATTTACTTTTTAAATTCATAATCCTCTTCTCTGACTCCAGGTATCCATTGCCATGATTTACCACTTACTGCCCAGGCATCATCACTCTCAAGGTATTTCTGATAAATGGATCGTTGTTCTCCGTATCGTCTGATGACCGATTTCTTAGATATAAACACGCGCGATTCTCCATCCAGATCTCCGGGTAGCGCTGTCCAGCGCTGAATTTTATCGCGCGACGTATTCATGTAATCTTTACCGTCCGATCCAAATACTCGTCCCTCATCCCCCATGCTCGTCAGTCGATTAATCGCCATAATCACAACATTTTTTGTGCCATGATAATCATCTTCAACAGTTTTCCAGTAACCCGGCCCGTAATTATTGGTAGAGGGAACGAATGAATCACGCGTTGGGGCTGGTTTTCCAAATAGAGCGACATTATTTCGGTAACGTTCGAGGACGTAATTCACAAAAGCTGAGTTGTAGATCGTCTCATCAACACAAAACAACTCCCCTGACTCAGAGATGAAAAAGGGATATAGGGCTTTTGTCCGTTGACGGTGATCTATTAAGACCACCTCCCCTGAATCAATTAACCGCTGTATTTTATTAAGATTTTGCGCATAGAGGGGATCAAAAACGGCATTAGGATTAAATTCGAAGCGATGTCGTAACGTTAAACCATCAATGCTGTGAAATGGATTTGAAACGCCTCGCACCACAACAAACTCACGCCCTACGTCGCTCCGTGCATAGACAGGAGAGACAATCTTTTCGAATTCCTTTGGACGAAGCCTTTGGCTTCGAAGATCGTACACTTCCATAGTATCTCCTGTTTAAATTCCTACGGATTCACCAGCCAGGTGCCCGGCTTGGCAATATCCAGCGTCTGGCTGCGCGTTCTCCCGTTGCCCTGCAGTTCAATCTTCGCCTCACCGGCGGGCAGCTTGAGCGATGCATAGCCGTTGGTCGCCGGACGCAGCGCTTTTGGCTCGCCGTTCACTTTCAGCGTTTCGCCGTCCTGGATACGGATATAGACCAGCGCAACAGGGCTCTCGACAGGCGGTGGCGTCTGTTGCGCCGTCGCCTGCTCGCTCACCTTCGCCGTTTCTGGCTTCACGTCTGGCGCGTTCGCGGCGGTTTCCGTCGGACGCGTCTCTGCGGGTGCCTGCGCAGCCTGCTCTGACGCATCCTTGCCACCGCTGAACAACATCGCTCCGGCGACCACACCCACCAGCACGCCTGCGGCAACCATGCCCGGGATTTTGTAACGACGCCAGTCGAGTGCTGAAGCCGGCTTTTCCTCTTCCACCGGTACCAGCATGGTGCCCGGTTTTTTCGCCGTCAGCACATCGTTTATGCCCGCAACCGGCATCTCGATCAGCGCGGCGAATTCGTCGATAGACTGCGGACGGTCTTCCATGTGCAGCGCCAGCGCGCGGTCGATGGCCTGCAGCAGCGGGATGGAATAGCCCTGCGGCATAATTTCCACCAGCGGCTTGCAGGTATCCTGAATAGAACGCACCACGCTCACCGGCGGCGGAGAACCCACGATCAGGGTACGCAGCACGGCGCCGAGGGCGTAAATATCCGTCCACGGTCCCTGCTCGCTTTCGTTGTCGTCGGTGTACTGCTCGATCGGTGCAAAACCCGGTCGCAGCATGGTTTCCGTTTCGTCAGAAAGGTTACCGATGGTGCGGCGCGCGGAGCCGAAATCAAGCAGTACCGGCAGGCCGTTATCCTGGATCTGGATGTTATCCAGCGAGATATCACGGTGCAGATAGCCTTCGTCGTGGATGGTCTTGATGGCGCCAAACAGCATCGGCAGCGTGCGGCGGATCCAGGCCTCGTTGATCAGCTCCGGTTTTTCTTCACGCAGGCGCGAAAGCGTGGTGCCGCTGTAAAACAGCGTACCCATGTATGCCGTGTCATTTTGCACCCAGAAACGCAGGACATGCAGCAGGTTCGGGTGGTTAAAGCGCGCCAGCAGACGGGCTTCCTGAATGAAGCTGTTCAGGCCTGCGGAAAACGCTTTGCCAAAGCGCTCGCTGCGCAGCACAAGGGTCATGTCGTCGCCGCGCACGGCGAGCGAGGAAGGCATAAATTCTTTGATAGCGATAGTGCGTTCGAGCTGGTGATCCCACGCGCGATAAACGATGCCAAAACCGCCGCCGCCGATCACCTCTTTGATTTCAAACTCGTTGAAGCGGTACCCGACCGGGAGCGCGTTTGGGACAGTCCGATTGTTATCATTATCCGTCATCTTTTACAGTTCTCTTGATGATTATTACGCGGCAAACTGACAGTGAAACTCGCCCTGCTCGCAGGTGACATGCAGACGTCGGTACTGCTCGTCGCTGCGGCTGGCGGTAAGTAAGATCTGGCTCATCTGAGGCAGCAGGGTGTTGGTCAAAATAGCATCTACCATGCGGCCACCAGACTCCACCTCGGTACAGCGCTGAACAATCTGTTCCACCACGCTGTCGTCAAACTCAGAAATGATATTGTGATTCTCTTCCAGACGACGCTGAATGCGCTTGAGCTGCAGGCGAACAATCTGCCCCAGCATCGCGTCGCTGAGCGGGTAATACGGCACCACCAGCAGGCGGCCCAACAGCGCAGGCGGAAACACCTCCAGCAGCGGCTGGCGCAGCGCGCCGCTTAAGGCGTCCGGTTCCGGCATCAGTTCCGGATCGGCACACATAGCGCTGATCAGGTCAGTGCCAACGTTGGACGTCAGAATAATAATGGTGTTGCGGAAATCGATGTGGCGTCCCTCACCGTCCTCCATCCAGCCTTTGTCAAAGACCTGGAAGAAGATTTCGTGGACGTCCGGGTGCGCTTTTTCAATTTCATCCAGCAGCACTACGCTATACGGACGGCGGCGCACGGCCTCGGTTAACACACCGCCTTCACCATACCCGACGTAGCCCGGCGGCGCACCTTTTAAGGTGGAAACGGTGTGCGCTTCCTGGAACTCACTCATGTTGATGGTGATAACGTTCTGCTCGCCGCCGTACAGCGATTCCGCCAGCGCCAGCGCGGTTTCCGTTTTACCGACGCCGGATGGACCGCAAAGCATAAAGACGCCCACCGGTTTGTTGGGATCGTCGAGTTTTGCCCGCGAGGTTTTCACGCGACGGGCAATGAGATCCAGACCGTGACGCTGGCCGATGACGCGCTGGTTCAGCGTGTCAGCAAGATTCAGAACCGCGTCGATCTCGTTTTTCACCATCCGCCCCAACGGGATCCCGGTCCAGTCGGAAACCACTGCGGCAACCACGTTTTCATCTACCGCCGCAAACAGCAGCGGCTCATCGCCCTGCAACGTTTTCAGCGCCAGCTGCTGTTCCGCCAGCTGGCTGTGCAGCCCGGCGGACTCCTCCTCGCCCGAGGCAAACAGCGCGGCGCGCAGGCGGATAATCTCCTGCACCAGACCGCGCTCTTCTTCCCAGCGCTGGGTCAGGGCTTCACGTTTGGTTTCATACGCATCACGTTCTGTGATTAACGCCGTTACGCGCTCATAAAGGCCTGCACCAACGCGCGCTTCGCGTTCGGCTATCTCAATCTCCACGTCCAGCGCGGCAAGATGGCGCAGGCAATCTTCCAGTTGCGCCGGTGGCGCGCTCTGGCTGACCGCCACGCGTGCACAGGCGGTGTCGAGCAGCGCAACGGCTTTATCCGGCAGCTGACGCGCCGGGATATAGCGATGCGACAGCTTCACCGCCGCGCTGACCGCTTCGTCGAGCAGCAGCACCTGGTGGTGAGTCTCCAGCGGCGATACGGTACTGCGCAGCATCAAAATGGCTTTCGTTTCGTCCGGCTCGTGAACCTGCACCGTCTGGAAACGACGGGTCAGCGCCGGATCTTTCTCGATGTACTTTTTGTATTCCGCCCAGGTGGTGGCGCCGATGGTACGCAGCTGTCCGCGCGCCAGAGCGGGCTTCAGCAGGTTCGCCGCATCGCCGGTCCCCTGCTGGCCGCCTGCGCCAATCAGGGTGTGGATCTCATCGATAAACAGAATAATCGGCGTGGCGCTGGACTTAACCTCGTTGATCAACGCCTGCAGACGGGCTTCAAACTCGCCCTTCATGCCTGCGCCAGCCTGCAGCATGCCGATATCCAGCAGCCACAGCTGAATATTTTGCAGCGGCTCCGGCACGTCGCCATCGGCGATACGCAGCGCCAGCCCTTCCACCACCGCCGTTTTCCCGACTCCGGCCTCACCGGTCAGCAGCGGGTTGTTCTGGCGGCGACGCATCAGGATATCGACCATCTGGCGGATCTCTTCATCACGCCCGACGACCGGGTCAATCTTCCCTTCGCGGGCGCGGGCGGTGAGATCCTGGCCGTACTGAGCCAGCGTACCCTGCGCTGCCGGTACCGCACCCGCTGGCGCCTCGACGGTGGCCGCAGCCTGCTGCGTCTCTTTGCTGTTGGCGCAAACCGTATCGAACTGCTCGATCAGCACCTCGACGTTAAGACGGGTGAACTGCGCCGAAATGCTTTTCAGCACGTTTGCCAGGTTCCAGGTTTTGAGCAGGCCGATCAGCAAATGGCCGCCACGTATGCGGCTGACGCCAAACTTCAGCGAGCCATAGACCCAGGCGCGCTCTACGGCGCTGTCGATATGTTCGGAGAGATCGGAAACGGAACTCGCGCCGCGCGGCAGCGCATCCAGCGCGGCCACGATATCGCGCGTCAGTTGCTGTTCGTCGAGGGCAAAGTGGCGGATGACCTGCTGCAAATCGCCATCCTGCTGTTGCATCAGTTGATGCAGCCAGTGCACCAGCTCAACATAGGGGTTACCGCGCAGCTTGCAGAAGGCAGTCGCGCTTTCCAGCGAGGTAAATAACAGCGTATCCAGTTTGCCGAAGAGCACGGCACGGCTAATTTCTGACATGTTAGTTTCCATTAACAATGATTCGGTATACGGAAGGATTACCGCTCTGCGCGATAGACCAGATCGCCACGCGGGACAGGCTGCGGCTGAAGGCCCAGCCAGGTGTTGTAGCCTAATTGCCCATTGCTGCCGAGCGAAGTACCCTGCACCGCGTCTTCATGCAGGATCACCCGCGCTTCCCATTCAAACTCCACCCCAACGTACTGGCGCACCCAGTCGCGCAGTTCGGTGACCCACGCTTCGCCAGGTAAAAACCGGTTGTACTCTTCAGCGCTCAGCGGGCCGATTTCAATACGAAACTTATGCTGTACGTCGCGGACGGCGACGCCAAGAAAGGCGGATTCCCCCATGCGCGGCATACGGCGACCTTCCCCCAGCTGTGCCTGCTCACGCGTGGAGAGCGGCATCCACTGCGGCACGTTGCTTACCAGCCTGACCGGGGCGTTAAAATAGTTGCACAGGATCTTCTCCAGCCCCTCCGGATCCCGACCGTGACGGGTCAGATGCCCGGCGTGGGTAAAGCGGGCATGGGCGCTCAGGCTGCCTTTATTCATCTGGCCCGGCTGTCCCATGCCAATCAGCGAGGCCAGGTAGCCCTCAAAGCGTTTGTTGTCAGCGCGATCAAGGGAGACGGCAGGCTGCGCATCCGCCCAGGCGCGGTAAAACAGCAGCGTCAGACGATGATGAAACAGATCGACAAACGCGCTCAGGCTGGTGTCCTGATGGTGATGAATACGCTCGCGGGCATATTCGGTCATGTGAACCGGCAGCGGGCCGTTCGGACCAAACAGCCCGAAGCTGAGGATAGACACCTCATGTAGCCCGCTCTCTTCCCGCAGGCTAACCTCGGCCAGCGTCGACGGCGCAAAGCTCATCGACGGCTGCTGGCCGATGCGCAGCGGCTCAAATTTCGGCAGCGGCGCGCGTCCCAGCGGGTAGCGCTCGCCTCCCTGGGCATCAATACGCCTTAACAGCTGAAACAGATCGTAGCGCCAGGGCGTTTGACGGACCCCGTGCCAGAACGTCTCCGGCAGCTTCGTCAGGCGATGCACGCGCAGCGGTGCAGTGGCAGCGTCACTCATACCAGCGCCCTTTTACCCATTCTCGGTGCCCAGTAGCCGATCTCACCGCGCTGCTGACTCTTCAGGGTGAACTCAGTAAAGCTGTTGATGGATACCAGCCGGGCAAACAGGCGTTCCAGCACGCTGCCGAAAAGCCACGGGCTGGCACCGGAAAACGCCCGCTCGTCTACGGTCAGGGTAATGCCGATTCCGCGGGCGAAAACGACCGGACCGGGTTCAGGCACGCGGCGGTGAACCGGCTCCAGCACGCAGTGGCGAACCCCCTCCACCTGACGCGCCACGGCCGTTTCGGCCAGGTTGGCATACAGCCCTAACAGCTGGCGAAGCGCGGCAGCCCCCTCTTCATTCTCGCTGTCCATCAGGCTGAGGTAGTTCATCTGCAGCTGGCTGATAAGCCGCCAGGTGCTGAACCCTTCTGCCAGCGCCGGACGCGGTGGCGTCGGGCCTTTACGCAGGGTCAACGATTTCACCGGCATGGAGTCGGCCATGATGAACTGCCCAAGCTCCTGCTGTAGCATCAGCGGCAGGTCGCGGCTGGTGCAGAGCACCTCGGCAGAGATGTAGCGCAGGTTTTCCTGCCACGGGGCGTGCTGTTCATCCACCAGCGAAACAAACACCTCTGAACCGATATAGCCGGTACGGGTGCCGTAGCGCTGGGCATGCTCAGAGAGCACGCGCTGTTCCCGGCGCAGGGAAAAATAGGCTCCGTAGTTGCCCGCGTCCCCGCTCCAGGTGCTCCAGAAAGGACGAAACGTCTGGTCGTCACGCTGACCGTCCGCGCTGCCGAAGATTTTATTCACCGCGTAAATTTCATAATCCAGCGGGCGGATGTTATCGACCACCAGATGGTATTCGTGCTGGCCTTCATTCAGCTTTTGACGCGCCGCCACCTTCGGGAACAGGTTGATGACTGGCGTGCAGTGCAGCGCCAGATGGCTGGCATCCACCACGCGCTCCAGCTGTTCATCTGATTTATCCAGCAGGATGAAGATATCGAAGGCTTTTTCGCCTTCACAGCGCTGGAGCAGCGTGCTCAGGCCGCTCAGGCTGATGAAGCGGAAACGGGCTGGGAACGCGAAATACTCCTGCAGCAGACGATAACCGTCAAAGTTGCGCAGATCGTCCGGGAGCAGTGCCTGATCCGCGGCAAAGCCCTCCTGACACAAGGCATCCGACGCCAGCAGCTGTCGCTGAGGTTGCGGGCTGACCGTCTGGCAGACGATCCCGGCGTGATGTTCCATCACCAGCTCCAGCAGCTTCAGCGCTTCAATGTCCGGGCCGCTGAGGAAAAACGTCAGCTGGTCGAAATTCAGATGGCCGAGGTTTTGCGGGCCGTCGCAGGCAATGCGGATCCGCAACGCGCTGTTGATTCCCCGCTGGCTTAACCCCAGCTGAGCCAGCGGCAGGTCAGCAGGCACGCCGCCCAGCTCCACGTTGTCAATTTTCAGCGGCAGCAGATTAACCTCGTGCGCCGTAGTATAGCTGCAGGTTACGCCGGTCTTTTTCAGCGCCAGGCTGTCCATCATGGTGCCGCGCGGCACAATAAAGCCATTGCTCAGGTCGCCCCGGCTGCTGTCGGGCTCGATTTGCGCAATCGCCATTGATGGGGTTGGCGCGAGGTAATTCGGCGCGATCATCTCCAGCAGACGCTGGGAGAAACGCGGAAACTCGGCATCCATTTTCATCTGCACGCGGGAGGTCAGAAAAGCGAAACCTTCCATCAGGCGTTCCGTGTACGGGTCCGCCACTTCAATGCCGCGCATGCCCAGTCGTCCGGCGACCTTTGGGTAGCGCTCGGCAAACTCGGCCCCCATTTCACGCAGGTAGGCCAGCTCACGGTTGTAGTATTCGAGCAGTTTACTTTCCATGATTACCCCGCATCTTTCAGTTCAAAATGGCCGTTTTCCAGATCGACATCGGTGCGAAACAGAAACTCCAGCGGGTACGGCACACACCATAAACGCCCTTTTATCTCAATGGAGAGCACGTTGTGCAGATCCAGCGAGGAGGTATCCGACACGCAGCGCACCTGCAATCCCTGCGGCAAAATGCGCGGTTCAAAATTGATGATGGCCTCGGTGAGCTTGCGCTGAATATCGTGCCATTCGATATCTGACATTCGCTTACCTGCGAGCGGCGCGACGCCGAAGTTGATCACCGAGCGGCTCACCTGCGGCAAGGCGCTCAGATCGCCGGAGGCATCATGGTTGATGGTATTAAACAGCCACTGCAGATCCCGCAGGACATTGCGACGCAGCGCAGCGTGGGTGATCAGATTACTGTTGGCTGGCTCACGCTTTTTTTCCGGGTCGTTATCCGTAAGGCGATCCAGCAGCGAGGGCTGCATTTTGTCGCGCGCCCCCACCTTATCCTGCTTGCTGCGGGCCTGCCAGCCGCTGCGCAGCAGATCGCCTTCGCCAGCGGGATTACTCATCGGCTCCGTCCGTCGCAAACGTCACGAGGCTTAACGACAGCAGCGGGCTTTCGCTTTGCTCGCTCAGCCAGGCTTTTTGACCCAGCCCTTCATACAACGTGCCGCTCTCATCAAGCGGATGCCACTCGGTAGTGCGCCCCAGTTTGACCGCATCCGGGGCATCAGCCGCAAAAGGATAGCGCGCCGGGATCTGGCACACCTGCTCGGTACCGTCGGTAAGACGGACCAGCGCATGACGCCAGACCAGATCGGTCACGCTGGCGGGCGCCTGGAAACGGATCTCCGCAATAGCGTTAAACGGCAGCCAGAAATAGCGCCCGTTAACAAGGGTTTCGCACACCGGACCAAGACGGGCATCACCGTCCATCAGCCAGTCAAACGCCTGCGTCTCCTCGTTTTCAAGGATGATGTGTCCCGCCGTTGCCTGCGCCTGTTCAAGGGCTTCCAGACGCAACGCCCGGGCGCGCTCGCCCTCTTCGTTAAGCGCGGCGGCAAGCGTGGTCAGCCACGGCCACTGAGATTCAGGCATGGCCGGACGCGCCTGGCCCGCCATCACCTGCGCACGCTGCAGCTCACCCTGAATGGCCTGCTCCAGCAGTGTGACGGTCGGCTTCGCCTGAGGCTTCAGCGCCAGCCAGCTTTTCAGCTGGGTCAGCGCCCGGGTCCAGTTGCCGCTGAGGGTTAAAAACTGCACGAACGCGGCGCGAAGGTCGGCATCTGCCGGACGGGCTTTGATCCCGGCTTCCAGACGCGCCAGCGCGTCGTTGAGCGTTTCACCCGCCAGCTGTTGATAGAGCGTATTCATAACCATTCCTTAATTCGCCGCGCGCCATGCGCCCACGGCCGGATCGCGCAGCTGAGGGCGCAGGGTGTCAATCAGAACGATATTCAGTGAGGTGCCGGGTGCGACCCAGGCGCTCCAGGTTTTCTTCACCGCCGCAATACGCGCCTGCAGCTTTGCATCATCGCTGGCGGTTTCACGGGAAATCTCTACTGCCACCGTGCCGTTACTTTTCCAGCCGTTGAGCGCGTTATCGTAAGGCAGGATCATCCAGCTCTGGTCGCTGTTTGGGGTGCTGAACACCATGCGCTCTTTGTTGACGGAGGTGATCAGCGCGTTTTCCGGGTCAGCGTTTTGATTCAGCCCCATGACCGGGAAGCCATGAATGTACGTCACAGCCATCTCTTTTTGCCCGCCGTTGCGGGACTGGGAGATCACGGTGTGACCGCTGAGCCAGCTGCCATTGCCGCAGCGGGTGGTATCAGAATCCGGAATAAAGAGCGCCGGTGCGGACGCGCCGCCTTCCCAGAAGGTGCGCAGGTGACAGCCGTCCTGGAGGGTAAACTCCTGCCACGGCGTGCGGTCAGCAGCAACCGTATGGGTTGCAACGTTTTGATCCGGCGGCATTAACGCGCCGCTGGCAGTGGTCGTCGTCACGGCTGGCGTCGCCTGCTGCTGTTTCACCACCAGCGCCCACTCCTGCGCTTTGGCGGCGGTTCCTTGCGCCAGCGTCGTTCCCGCCGGATCGTTGAGCGTCCAGCTGAGCGTGTTCACTTTGCTGCACTGGTGTTCCAGCAGTGACCCAAGACGTGGCACGAAGTTTTCCAGCACAGAGACATCCTTCTTGCCGTTCGCCACGATGCGCAGTGCCACCTCCGGCTTACACCAGCTTTGCGGGGTGTTGTCTTTGATGTTGTCGATCCAGATATCCAGCTTCTGCGCAGGAGACTGCACGATGCGGAAATTCTCAGCCTGCGCGGTGGAGGTCACCGCCAGAAGTGCCAAACCCGATAGCCAAAGTTTCATATCGTTCCTTGTGTGTCTAATCAGTTCCGCAGGGAAGAAATTGTGCTGCATCAGAGAGGGTATGCAGCAAAGTGGTGTCCTGAGGGTTGCCCATCCATACCGCCAGGGCGGTGTAGTTATCCTGCGCATTTCCCTCCTGCTCGCCATTCTTTTGAATGATTTGGTTCATTAAGGTCAGCCATTCCTGGGGCGTATTGACCATATGCAGCGATTGCTTCATTTGCTCTTCGCTGACGCCGTGCCAGAACCCGTCGGTGCAGAGCAGGAATGCATCGCCGTCTTCGACCTGCACGACATCGCTGTAGCTCGCTTCCGGCCCACCGTTTTCAATCCCCAGCGCCAGATAGAGCAGATTACTGTTCAGGTTGTCGGTCTGGTGCCCGGCATCTTTCATCTGCTGCACCAGGCTGTGGTCGGTGGTGACATGCCACAGCCATCCCCGGCGAAACAGATACAGACGGCTGTCTCCGGCATGCGCCCAGTAGGCCAGGCCATAATCACGGTCAATAAACAGGCTGACCAGCGTCGTGCCCATCCGGCGATAATCCTGAACGGCCTGCTGTTCGCTGAGAATGGTGCGATTCGCGGTCTGCACATAATCACGGATATGCTGCGCGTTAAGGTGTTTGTCGCCATCGAAGCGGGAAATAATACTGTTGCGGGCCAGTTCAGCGGCCACCTCACCGCCCGGCAGGCCAGCGATGCCGTCACAGACGACAAAGCAGGCTGAACGTTCCCCTATGGTTTCTCCCGTCTGATCCTGGTTGCTGGCGCGCGTCCCCTGGCGGGAGAGAGAAGCCGTTGCGATATTCATTTGTCTTCCGATCCGCTCTGTGAGTCTTTGTACTGATTCACCTCCATGTCATACGCATGAAGGAAGGCTTCGCCGAACAGGGTGTGGAAGTCATCCTCAATCTCGCCCGCCGTCTCGCCATAGCTGCGAACAAAATAGTCCCACAGGGCGGCTTTACGGCTGCCCGGCAGCGCCAGACGCGAGGTCATGCCGTTTTGCTTCGCCTGCTCTTCCAGCTGTTCGGGATTGAAGGACTGCAGCATCGCGGCAATAATAGCGCGGATGCCGGAGATCATGCCCAGCTGGTGCGCCTGCAGATCGATCAAGGCATCGCGCACGGATTTCGTTGGCGGCATAAAGCCCGGCATCGGGGTGCCGAACATCTGGATCAGAACCGTTTTCCCGGTCGGCAACAGCTTGAACGGGTTGTTGGCATCGTCCAGCACCATGGTCATATCGGCTTTTACGCCGCGTTTAAGAATAGAGCGCGAGGAGAGCAGCGCCACGGTGCCCTGAGAGAACATGCCGAGGATCTGCCCCAGCTGACGCATATTTTCCCGGTCAAACTGCGGGACAGGCTGCATTTCGCTCAGCCCCATCCCTTCCAGCAGTGCCTGCAGCAGTTCCCCCTGCAACACATCGCCCTTCTCTCCAGTGTTCGCGGTAGCAGATGGCGAGGCAGCGTTATTAACCGGATCGATACGCAGTCGGCCCTTAGGGGTCTGAGCGCTGCTGCGCGCAACGGCCTGCGGCGTAGGCATCGTGAAACCTGCGTAATCTGGTCTCACCGGCTCCTCTTCTGCACGCGGCGTTTCCTGCGGCTCAGGGGCAAAAAGCGGGGAACCGGCAAGGACGTCTTCCTCCTGCTCAGGCTCAGGCGCTGGCTTTTCGTCAGTGATGTCATCCGGATGGGTTAACGGCGCCCCGCCCATCAGCCCGAGCGGGTCATCATTGCGTGCAGCCGGCGCGCTGGCCTTGCCACCAAATAGCGCCAGCGGATCGAGTTCATCTACCGCCTCTTCTTTAGGGGCGGGTTGAGTCTCAACAGGTGGCACCAGTGTGGAAGGCGTCACGTCGTCGAAAATGCTCTCTTTTTTGAACAGCGTTTCTTCGCCGAACAGCGTGTCCGGGTCGACATTCTTACGCTCAAGCGTGGGATCGCTGTCGTTGAACATCGCCAGCGGATCTTCAGCATTACGCTCCGGCGCCGCAGGCTGAGAGAACGGATCCTGCGAAGCCGCTGACTGCGGTTTTGCACGGTTGCTGGAAATGCTGTCGGAGATGGAAAACTCCTGCATCAGGCTATCCCAGATTTCCGACGGCACGGCAGTTGGTTCCGCTTTACCGCGTGGCGCAGGATTCGCAGGCTTCGGTTGCGATGCTGGCGCTGGCGCGACTGTCGGATGCGCCTGCTGCTGCATGCTGGCGGCCATGCGGCTCACCGGCTGCGTGTCGTGGATAAGTTCGGCCACTTCGATACGGTAGTCATCAATACCGAGAATGTCGCCATCCTGCAGTTCAACCTGACGCCCCCGCTCCAGCGGAATATCATTTAATACCACGCGGGTGACGCTGCCACGGTTAGTGACGCGACATTCACCATTGGCGTCAACGTGAACAATGGCCTGCAGGCGCGAGATGGTGCGGTCATTGTCCGGCAACACCAGATTGTTATCCGTACCGCGCCCAATGGTGCCGCCCGGGGCATAAAAATCACAGCTGCTCTGCGGCGGCTGATGACCGGGTTTCGTAGAAATAATCGTGAATCGCATGGCGTATTCCTGCTGGTATGATTAGCGCTCAAACGCTGCCGCTCTCGGGGGTGAGAACGGCGGCGTTTGAGAAATTGAATATCAAAACTATTTAATGAAGGTGATAAAATATAATCCAACAATGAGCCATAGAGTGAATATTAATGCCTGTAACTTATAACGACGATGTAACTTTAGTATCCAGCCAATTCTTTCTTCAGGCAACGACTGCACATATTTATAAGCTTCTTCCTGAACAAGCCTTTCACGCGTAAATTTCATTTTAATGCCTTTATAAAGGCGAACGAACCAGATTATTTTTTGATAATTAGCCAGCGAACCAAAAAAAGAAGCATAGTCGGTTACAAGATCCAGATCATATCCTTTGCGCCGATAGTCTGAAAGTAACTGATTATAATCAGCCTCGTGTTTTTTGAAATAACGAGAACTGAGCAGATCCATAATTATAACAATCAACAATAAAACCACGATAAGAAATAATAGTAAATTCTCTATATTCACCATATTTTATCCATCATATACTCAGTCGCTCCGCCCGCTATCTCACCACCAACGTATCCACCTGCAGCTGCCCCGACAATGGAGCAGGCGAGCAGTCCTACGCCCCCCGTCGCAACACCAAGCGCAACGCATACACCAGCACCTGCCATGGCTCCGTATTTACCACCGTAAATACCCCCTGCCAGGCTTGCACCAAAGCTGCTGTATTTTTTCACAGCAACTTTAGAGCAACTCTGCTCTCGTCCCGCGGTGCAGGCATTGTAAACTTCATTAGTGGTATTTGCACCTGCAAAACCTATTGCAAGCCACCCTCCCGCTTTAAGAAAACGAGCGGCCTTAGAGGCATTATCGATATATGTTGAATAACCACGAATAGAAGCGACTCCGGCTGTACTCCATTCATGTACAATGGATCTGCTTGACAAGCCTAATGCATGCTTCAATTCGTTATAAGGTTTCATCTTTAAGGTCAGACGAGACAATTTGTTTAATAAACCATCCAACTCAGAAAAGAGGCGCTGACGCTCAACAAAAAACTGTTGGCTTATCAATGTCCCTTGTGCTCTGTACTGATTCTGGTAAGCCAACTCAATGGATTTAAGTTTTTTTTCTATTTCACTAAAATATTTTTCGCCTGCATCAGCAACGACACCAAGGGACTTATCCATAAAATTAGTGACTGCAGCTATAGTACTAAAATGTTGGTTAAAGAAATTCGCTTCTCCAGAGTTAAGATCGGCCAGAGCACCATTGACTTTCTTTTTAGCAAGCTGTAATTGCTTAAGTTGCACAGAATTATTACTTCCCGGCACATCTAGAATCAACATCTGCCCAGGCTTTGACCACTGCGCATCACTATTAACCTGCATGAAATAACGTGCAGCATCACTATTTGGATTATTGAATAAAAGCCTTGCCTGGAAATCCAGGGTTCCGGGTTGCTGAACAATACAATATCCCGGATTAACTAATGATTGACTAGCCATATTCATTCCCATTGATTTTCACAAATAAGCACTCGCATTCAAATAAAAATGGAGGTGAACCAGCATCCAAACGTTGATGTTTTCTTAAAAAACGGCAACGTTTAAAAACTCTCCTACTCTGTTTTGGCTAGCGATAACTCACCTTTGGCATTTACACTGAGAATAAAGCGAGCCGCATAGCGAAGTTCCGTATTATGAGTTCTCGCCTTCAATACCACATCATATTCCCCTGACTGCCAGTCCACTTTATCCCAGCGAAGACACTCTTCAGAGTTTAAAATGTGGGTGGAAGGAAATGTTCCTGGAGAGAAAGCAATTTCCCATTTGTTACCTACACGTCGAGATATAGAAGGTTCGTAAACTAACACAGGCTCACTTAGCCTCATGTCATTCGAAATCCCAAAACAGGGTACATTTTTTTCCACCTTAACAGTTAAACTTTGAAACTGAACAGGGTGGGATATGCAGGCGCTACATGATAATACAATGGGTATAACCGTTAACGCTCTTTCCATCGCAAAAACACGCCGAATAGTGAACCAATCATAATGGCCGGGGAAAACTCCCCGGCCACATGCGCAATTACGCTTCTTTGTTTTCTTTGATGTTCCAGCCAGCGCTGCTTTCAGCACCTTTACCACCGGCAGTGGTCTGCTCCCAGTACTGCTGTTTCACTTTCGCAGCCTGGAACGCGTAGGTCACACCAACGGTATCGCCGTTGTCTGCACCGGTGTACTGAACAGAAGTCACGAGCACATCTTCCAGCGTGATGCGGGTATATTCCACCTGCTGACCACCGGCTTTACAGACGGACAGTTCAACTTTGGTCAGGTGTTTACCGCTGGCGCAGTGTTTCAGGATTGCAGTGGTGGATTTGTCGATCAGAGCATTAACGTGCAGATCGTTAAAGTTTACTTTACCGGCACCGCCGCCACCGCCAACGCTCATATTACCTGGCTGGGAAGCGCCCCAGGAGAAGGAGGTAATATCAGTCCAGCCGGTGTGGTTAGAATCTTTAGATTCGCCCGTAACACCCTCGACCTTCAGAAACATATCAATAGCCATAATATCTACTCTTCGTGGATGAACAATATTGCTTTCGAAAAAGCACTTATATGGCAAACAGGAAAGCATGGGGCTGAATAAAACCGTCCATATTTTACCTCTGCCTCATATCAAATGACCCGTGTCATTTGACAGTCTTACATTCCCCCTGAATAAATGGAAAGAATGTGAAGTCTTTACTACTGCGGGTTATCCTGAAGCCAGGTGCGGTCAGGATTGCCGATAATTAATTGAGGTGCAAGTTTATTAAGTTCGTCGCTATGATAAAGACGTAGACAGTTTAACGTTACGCCTTTGACATCGGGTTTTATCTCAGAATGAAAGGCATTAGTTGCGCCTTTATATTTATTAATAAGGGCATTAATTTTGTCATTGCCATTTTCAATATCGAAAGGTATCCATTCCAGTAATGCATTACTGCTTCGGGCAGCATCCAGAGAAAACTGGCTTTTATCATCTGAAACTTGTGCCAGGCAGCGAGAAAAAACAACGTCTTTAATAACTTGCTTATAAGGCATTTTTTTGACAAAGAACACCGGATCGTCAGTTGCATAAACAGAGGCGGAACTGGTGAGCAACAGTAGACTGGCAATTATTTTTTTCATGGCAACTCCCAAAAATTGGCTTTGGTCGTCGTGTAATTCGTCTCCGGTGCATTGAAATAACAGTGATCTGAACAGGTTAAACCATTCCAGAATGTGGCATGACCTGCGGCGTCACTCCAGCCCTGTACCTCAAACAGAATTACGCCCTTTTTGTTGGCTAATTGCTGAACGGGTAAGGAAGGATAACTCACGACCATGTCAGGTTTTCCCCACTGACGCGTCAACCAGGCAATGACATCCTTTACGCGGTAGAAGTACCATTTATTATCAGCACCGGATACCGTGAGATTTGCAATACGCGGAACGGGATGTCCGGTATAGTTAAGAACATAACTCATGCGTACGGCACAACTATTTGACCACCCGCCCTGATCTTGCGGTATTTCGAAGTTGTGCTTAACCTTGCCGCCGATAACTTGCTTAACTTTGCCGATAGAATCATTTGCATCGTAAATACGTGTTGCCGCCGCCCAGGCAGCAACAAACGAAGGTCTCGCGGTCATATTTCCTCTCAAATTTCCATGCTATAAAGCAAACGCCGGGCATGGCCTCCCGGCGGCACTCATCATCACGCGTCTTTCGTCTTCAGCGACGGCAGTTTAGAAACCAGACGCAGGGAAACGGTCAGGCCTTCCAGCTGGTAGTGTGGACGCAGGAAGAACTTCGCGGCGTAGTAACCCGGGTTGTCTTCAATCTCCTGCACCTGCACTTCTGCAGCCGCCAGCGGTTTACGGGACTTGGTTTCCTGAGAGGAGTTCGCCGGGTCACCGTCCACGTAGTTCATTACCCAGTCGTTCAGCCAGCGTTCCATCTCTTCGCGCTCGCGGAAGGAGCCGATTTTGTCGCGCACGATGCACTTCAGATAGTGGGCAAAGCGGCAGCAGGCGAACAGGTACGGCAGACGAGAGGCCAGACGCGCATTCGCGGTGGCATCCGGATCGTGGTACTCGGCCGGTTTTTGCAGAGATTGCGCGCCAATGAAGGCTGCAAAGTCGGAGTTTTTCCGGTGAACCAGCGGCATGAAGCCGTTTTTCGCCAGCTCGGCTTCGCGGCGGTCGCTGATGGCGATCTCGGTCGGGCATTTCATGTCCACGCCGCCGTCATCGCTTGGGAAAGTGTGGCACGGCAGGTTTTCGACTGCCCCACCGGACTCCACGCCGCGAATCGAGGTGCACCAGCCGTACTCTTTGAAGGAGCGGTTGATGTTGGCCGCCATCGCATAGGCGGCGTTCGCCCACGAATAGCTGTTGTGGTTTGCGCCGTCGGTCTGCTCTTCAAAATCAAAGCTGTCGACCGGGTTAGTGCGGATGCCATACGGCAGGCGCGACAGGAAGCGCGGCATCACCAGCCCCAGATAGCGGGCATCTTCAGATTCACGCAGTGAACGCCAGGCCGCGTATTCGGTATTCTGGAAGATTTTGGTCAGGTCGCGCGGGTTAGCCAGCTCCTGCCAGGACTCCATCTGCATCACGCCCGGTGCGGTACCGGTGATGAACGGACAGTGTGCCGCAGAGCCGATGCGCGCCATTTCACCCAGCAGCTCAACGTCCTGCGGGCTGTGGTCGAAGTAGTAGTCGCCCACGATGCAGCCAAACGGCTCGCCGCCAAACTGACCGTACTCCTGCTCGTAGATTTTCTTGAAGATCGGGCTCTGGTCCCAGCCCACGCCCTTGAAGCGCTTCAGGGTACGGCCCAGCTCCTGCTTGGAGATGCTCATAAAGCGGATCTTCAGCATCTCGTCAGTTTCGGTGTTGTTCACCAGGTAGCTCAGACCGCGCCAGGCGCTCTCCAGCTTCTGAAACTCTTCGTGGTGAATGATCTGGTTCACCTGCTGAGAGAGCTGTTCGTCGATACCGGCAATCAGGTTCTGAATGGTGCGATAGGTATCGTTAGAGAAGGTAACGGTATTCTCCAGCGCCTGCTGTGCCAGGGTCTTGACCGCGCTTTCCACGGCAGAACGCGCCTGATCGGTTTTCGGGCGGAACTCTTTGTTCAGCAGCGCGCTGAATTCATCCTGGCTGAAGGCCTGACCCGCCTGCTGCTCATGTTGTTGAGTCTGGTTGCTCATCGATTATTCCTCGCTACCTTTCGCACTGTCGTCATTTTTCGGCAACTGGCTCAGAGATTTGAGCAGCGTCGGATCCTGCAGAATTTTTGCGATCAGCTCTTCCGCGCCGTTTTTGCCGTCCATGTAGGTCAGCAGGTTGGAGAGCTGAGTACGAGCTTCCAGCAGCTTGTTCAGCGGCTCCACCTTGCGGGCCACCGCGTCCGGCAGGAAGTCATCCATGCTGTCGAAGGTCAGATCGACGTTGAGCTTACCTTCGCCGGTCAGGGTATTATCCACCTGGAACGCCACGCGCGGCTTCAGCGCCTTCATGCGTTCGTCAAAGTTGTCGATGTCGATTTCAAGGAATTTGCGATCGTCGACCGCCGGCAGGTTTTCCACCGGTTTACCGACCAGATCGGCCATGACGCCCATCACAAACGGCAGCTGAATCTTACGTTCTGCACCGTAGATCTCTACGTCGTACTCGATCTGCACGCGGGGGGCACGGTTACGTGCGATGAATTTCTGCCCACTGTTACTCATTGCCATGATGTTCTCCATCAAAGATGCGCGGTGAAGGTGAAACGGCAGGCTCCATGCCTGTCGTCATAATGCCTGGACGCGTTATTCGCGGCGTCCAAAGATATTTTCCAGTTGGTTAACGCCGTCTGGCGCCAGGTCGCGAATAATGTCCATAAAGTTAAGTTCTGACAGCCGCTGCACCCGTTCAATCATCAGCGGTGCGGGGTGGCTCGGTTCGTACTGCGCAAAATACTGTTTTGCTTTTTCCAGCATCAGCTGCGCATCGGCACGGCTGGTGACCTGCACGCTGCGCCAGTCGGTAACCGGCTGAGCGGGTTGCGTTGCCGCAGGTTGATGATCGGCTTGCGGTTCAGCCTGCGCCTCGCGGCCCGGCAACAGCTTGCTGATGTCGGTCACCTGACAGGCACTGGCGACCAGTCCTGTGGTCTTCAGCAGTTGTTCCATCTCGGGTACACCGCTTTCACCGAGATATCCGGTAAGCAGCGCGCGGATGGCCAGCAACCGCTCGTTAATCACGATTACCGCGGCAGTCCCTGGCTGGTCGCCGCGGGCCAGTTCGTCAATCAATCTTGGACGGCCCCCCGGATAGTCCGGGCATTCAGTTTTACTGCCGTCCAGCAGTGCCTGGGCGTCCCGCAGCGAAATTTCATCGCCGTTTGAACGCAGCAGCGAGGCGTTACGTACCGCAATGGTGAGTTCAGATTTATCGCTCAGCCCCGCCAGGGCATTAATCCGATAGAACGGGTCGGTTTCGCCATACTCCTCCAGAAGCGGATAAAGCGGCTCCCAGTAGCGCGCGAGCGCCTCCTGCACCAGCAGCAGCCCGTCTGCGTAGCCTGCCAGCCCGCGGCGGCGTGTCCACGCATGGGTTAGCGCCAGCATCACGCGCAAATCTTTCGTGCGCGCCAGCAGGCTGGTGGCGTATTTTTCTACCGTGTTCCAGTCAGCAGGCTCTGCCGGGATAATGGTGTCGCCAAACTGCTGTTCCGCTTTCCCCTGGCTTGCCTGGTTCATCACCTGGAAGTCAGCGTCGTATTCCAGATTGTCGCCACAGGGTTTATCCGGGCTTATGGGCGTGAGAAATTCTTCGATATTCATGAGATCCCTGCTTATTCAAACATGGGCGGATAAAGACCGTGACGTCCCGGGCGGGCGCCCCCTGCCGGGTCGAACAGCAGGGTGAAAAGCTGCCCGGTAAAGTTGCCGCTGTGGACATGGGTGTACAGCGGGTAACCGTCGCAGCGGTTGGTCCACCAGTAGCTGGTCTGACGCAGCGGGTCAAAACACTCTGCCGCCTGCGGCCAGCCCAGCGTGCTCTGACCGTCCTCGTCATAGCCAATCACGTCAAGGATGTCGGAACGCTTTTGCGGCTCGACGGGCTGCGGAGCCGGAATGGACATCAGCATTTCATCCAGCTGCGAGGCGGAAAAACTGTTGCGCACCGCGTGCAGTCCCAGACGACCTATCTGCTGATACCAGCTTTCCGCCTGGCTGAGCAGGCTGGTCGACCACTCTGACGGGGCGAAGCTCAGCTGGATGCACACCGGGTATTGTCGGCCAACGCTGTCCCGACCGGGCAGCAGGCAGCCCATCTGGATCATCTGGCTGCCCAGCATTGGGGGGACAACAAAATTCCACACCGGCGCTTTGGTGAACGGGCGTTCTCCGCTACGCTGCTCTTCCTGCTGCCAGGCAAGCAGGCCAACCTGAAACCAGTGCGACCACTGGCGCTGTAAGGTGTCAGGAAAGCGGCGCTGCAGGAAATCTCCGGCGCTGGGTAATTTGCCATACCAGCTGTAGCGGTTCATCGCAGGGGTATTCGTCATACGGCTGTCCTTGCGGTTATGGGCATGAGAAACGGGGTAGCTGGAACGGATTGCGAATGCTGTTTGGCGCAAACTCCAGCGTGACCTGATGTCCGTCGACGTTGAAGGTGGCCTGACGGCTCAGGCTACCTGCGCCCGGGCTGGTGCTCGCTTTGTCGAAAAAGCGGTTGAGTGCCCAGGCGCCGTTGGTCACCAGCGTCGCTGTGCTGCCGTTAGCCAGCCCCAGCTGCATGCGGACCTGGTTGGTGCCACCCGGCCCCGGCCAGTTCATGATTTGAACGGCTTGCGGACCGTGGCTGTAGCGCAGCAGCTGGCCGTCAACGTCCAGCGTCAGGTTCAGGATGGTGTTATCCATTCGCACGGTGCGTACCGTGACCTTGAAAGACGGCGTGGTGGCACCATTCGCAAAGAAAGCGTCGCGAATCGACTGGGCCTGCTGGAACGGTCTCAGCAGCCCTTCACTTCCCGGCAGCGTTTTACCGTCGATGCCCGGCATAAAGCGCCAGTTTGCCTGGGTGGTATCGACTTTATTGGTCAGGTTGTCGCGAAAGAAGGTGTCCATCAGCCCGGTACCAGGCGCAAACATGCGGGCGAGGTCGTCTGGGGTGACTTCCGTGCTGGCGCTACGCACCAGCGGATAACGCCCGGCAATGGCCTGGCGGCAGAACCCGCCCACTTCGACGTTAATCCGCTTACGCACATTCTCCAGATCGCGGCGCTGGGTATCGCTGCTGGCACCCACCGCCATATTGCTGAACATGGTCTGCAGCCCACCCGGCAGACGACCGGCGCTGGCCTGCAGACGGCTGATCGCCTCGCCGCCCGGCGCTGGCATGCCGCTGTTGGCGGCATCCTGTACGGCGGTCAGGTAACGATAAAGCTCATCCACCTGCTTAAGAAAATCATCAAAGACGATGGTCTTGCCCCCCTTCTCCATCGGCTGAGCCAGCTCAATCATCGGGGCGTAGTGGTCCGTCACCAGCTGTTCCGGGGCCTGGGTAACGGCAGCGGCCTGCGTCGGGGCAGTGTCATTATTGCTGAACAGCGCTTCCAGCGTGCGGGTGGCACGGTTGCTCTGCGCCTGCGCTTTACCGGCGTCTTCCGGGGCTGGCGTATCGCGCGACAGCGTCAGCACCTGGCTCAGGTTCTGCACCAGAAGGCGCAGGGGTGAGTTTGCGCCTGAGAGCAGACGCGCTGTGTTGATGCGCTGGGAAAGATCGGCGCTGTTGTTAAGCTGAATGTCGGCGAGAAAGCGATCCCAGGTAGCGATAAAGTCGCGCATGTAGAGCTGACGCACGGCGTTGTCGATCTGCTGTTTATCCTCCTGCGCCGTCGCGGCGCCCAACACCCAGGCGTCGTCTTCATGCAGTGCGGTGGTCACGCTGTCGATCTGGCTGTTAAAGCTTTTCCAGTAACCGTCTGGCGTATAAAGACCCGGCACGCCGTCGCTTACCGACTTGCCGCTTTTGCGTGAAAACACCAGCTCGCTCTGCGGTCCGCCCAGGTCGGAAAGGGAGACCGGCTTAAGGTTTTCATCATGCTCCAGCAGACGCTTAAGACGACCATACACGCGAGTGGATAACGGCTGCTGATTGATCAACGCGCGTTCACGCGCCACCAGGGACGCGTCCTGCGCGTACGGCGAAGCCTGAATTTTCGGCTCCAGCAGCTGCGTCAGGTGCCATTCAAGCTGTTGCAGCTGCGCTTTCGTCACGTTCTGCGGCAGGTTACGCTGCAGATTGAGCATCACCCATGAATGCAGGAATTTGCCGTCGTAGTGCTTCGGCTGGTAAAGCATCTGATAGGCTTTCAGCGCTTCATAGCTGTACTCCACGTCGCTGCCATTATCGTTGCGAAGCCAGGTGGTGATGTGCATGGCGACCGCTGGCAAGAGCAGCTGATCCAGCGCTTTCTGGTACAGAGACTGAGAGGCATCGCTGACGTCATCTCCGCGGTAGAGCCCCATGCGACGGGAAACCGGCGGATCGTTTACATCAAACGCATCGCTTTTTGGCAGATCAACCAGACCATTCATCAGCGGCAGCAGATCGAACAGATCGCGCTGCGGCTGGTTCTGCAAGGCTTTGCTCTGCTGATCCAGCCGCGGCACCTTCGCATCCACCTCTTCCAGATAGGCCTTATTTTTGGCATAGCTGGTCAGCCACAGTCCGCCGAGTATTACCAGCAGGGCCAGCAGCGCCGCATAACCGGACCAGATCACCGCCCGGTTACGCAGTTCCCACCAGCGGTTTTCTCCGGCAATGCCGGCTTCCTGGAAAATGACGTTTTGCAGCAGGTTTTTAATAAAGAAGCTTTGGCCTTTCGCCCCAGGGATCGGCGCGTCTTTACTTACCGAATCCCAGTTATCACTCTCTCCCCCTTCCGGCAGAGAGAGCGCACGGTTCAGTTCGCCCATGACGCGGTCAAACGGCATCCCTTCCTGGGTGCCGCTGGCAAAGTAGATCCCACGCGGAGAGAACTCGGTTTCAAAGTTGGAGCGGGCGAAGACAGTGCTCAGGTAATCCGCCAGCAGGGGACGCAATGCGGCGAACTCCTGCGGGAAGAGATACGCTTCAGCACGGGTTTTCGCGTCATGCTCTTTCAGCATGGTTTCCGGCAGCCCGGCATCGAGGCGCTGCTGCAAGAGCGAGAACTCTTGCTGGAAGTTGCCCATCAGGTCGTAATCGGCGTGTTTAGTCTGCTCCCACGGCAGCGTAAAGCCCCAAATCTGGTCCCGCTGCGCTTTGTCGTAGTCGGCAAACCACGCACGGAAGCCTTTGAGCAGGTCAGCTTTGGTGACCATCACGTAAACCGGGAAGCGGATACCCAGCTGCTCATGCAGTTCAGAAAGACGCTGGCGCAGATTCACCGCCTGCTGGCGTGACGCCTCCGCAGACTGGGTGAGCAGATCAGAGATGCTGATGGTGACAATGACGCCGTTGATCGGCTGACGACGACGGTACTTACGCAGTAACTCCATGAACTGCAGCCATTCACCGGCGTCCTGCACCTGCTCGCTTTCTTGCGTGGTATAGCGGCCCGCCGTGTCGAGCAGCACAGCCTCGTTGGTGAACCACCAGTCGCAGTTGCGCGTACCGCCGATACCCCGCAGCGCGGTCTTACCGAAACGGTCAGCAAGCGGGAATTGCAGTCCGGAGTTAACCAGCGCCGTGGTTTTACCGGAGCCCGGTGCGCCAATAATGACGTACCATGGCAGTTGATACAGGTATTGCGTGCTGAAGCGTTGCGTCCACTGGGCGCCCTGTCCTGCTTTGCTGAAGTGCGCTTTTTTGAGCATCTGCGCGGCTTCATCGAAACGGCTGGCAAGGATTTGCTCCTCGCTGTTCAGGCGTTTCTGCGGATCCGCCGCTTCCGGGCTGGTGGTGTTCTCGTTGAGCTTATCCATCAGCTTGCGGTTCAGCCAGGCGTTATAGAGACGCGGCAGAATGTGTCCCTGCGCCCAGAGCAGATAGACCACAGCAATACTGATAATGCGGTTCTGTTCAGATTCCAGGGGTCGGGTATCCACAATGGACAACAGCGGACCAATCATCCAGATCACCGCCGCAAGCGCGGTTACGCCCAGGAAGCTCCACAGAATGCGGTTGGTCAGAATGGAAAGAAGTGTAGTCAGCATCCTTAGTTTCCTTGCGGCAATCCGTTCAGCTCAGCCTGAGTGTTTTCAGGCGACACCAGCAGAGTAATTTCCACACGGCGGTTACGGGCGCGGTTTTCCGGCGTCGTGTTCGGTGCTACCGGGTTAATCTCACCCCGCCCTTCCGCTTTCACACGGTCTGGCTGAGAGAGGCTTCCTTGCAGCATTTTCTGTACCGAGCGGGCGCGTTCCAGAGAAAGCTCGTAGTTGGAAGCGAAGCGCGCGCTGCGGATTGGAACGTTGTCGCTGTAACCCACCACCAGAATTTTGCCGCTGACGTTGTTCATCGCCTGCGCAATGCGGTTAACAACCGGTTCATAACGGTCACGCACTACCGTCGAGGCGGAGGCAAACAGCCCGTCTCCTTTCAGGATAACGACGCTGCGATCCGCTTCATCTTTTACCGCGACCAGACCTGCCTCGATTTCAGGCTTCAGGAAGCCGCGCAGGTTTAGCACTGCGGGCAACTGACGGGCCGGTTGCTGAATGGTGGTTTCCGGCAACTGGGACTGATAAATCTTCGCCAGGACCGGACTGGTGTTATCGCCAAGACGCCAGTTAAGGACGATATAAAACAGGCAGGCGATAAACCCGGCCAGCGCCACGCAGGCCCACAGGGGAACCATCGGCCGCCACAGCTTACGCAGCACCGGACGATCTTCCGGGTGGGGAGACAGCGGTGGCGGATAGCTGCCCCGCACGCCGCGAATCATCTGCCACAGCCGCTGCTTGATGGTCTCAAGCTGGGTGCGACCATTGTCCAGCACACGGTAACGCCCTTCGAAACCGAGCAGCAGGCAGTAGTTGATCATCTCCAGCAGGAGGATATGTTCGCGCGGGTTCTGCGACAGACGCGCCAGCAACTGGAAAAACTTCTCGCCGCCCCAGGTTTCGTTATGGAACGTCACCAGCAGGCCATTGCTTGACCAGACGCCGCTGCTGCCCCAGGGGGTAAGCGCAGCGGCCTCATCCAGCGCCGTGCAAAGGCAGTAACGCGCCCCGACGATCACTTCGTAGGGTAGCCCCGCCTGCTGACAGCGGACTTCAAAACGGCGAATCTCATCGATCAGGCGCTGGCGTAACGCCACCTGATCGTCATGTGAAACCGAATGACGGATCTGCGGAATCGCATTGAGCAGCGGATTAGCGGCCGCCACCAGCTGATTGTTGCTACTGGCTCCGGTAAACGCGGCATCACTGCCGGTATCCTGTCGTTCCTGCATATTAAGCGCTCGCTTTATTATTCTGTCGGGCTACGGATGGCCCAAAACTCCATATCCAGCCCCGGGAACTCCCCTGCCAGGTGCAGGGCGAAGGCGCCGGACTTATCCATCTCGTGCCACAGCTCGCTGCCCTTCTCCAGCTCGAAATAGCTGTAGCCTGCATGCCACGGGATCTGCGGCGGCGCGACCGGCATGGCGCGCAGCATAATGCCCGGCAGCTGAAGCTGGACCAGATCGCGGATTTTCGACACCGGCGCGATTTTCATCTGCGCAGGGAAATGGGTTTGCAGGTGTTCGCCGGGCACATTCGCTTTGACGGCCAGCACGAAGCCAAACTCGCGTACCATGCTGGTTTCAGGAACGGTGGCAATGTTAAGACCATGCGAGCGCTCGTTAAGCGGCAGCTGAATAGCGTGGTCTTCCATCACCAGCGACAGCCCCTGACGCAGCATCAGCATCAGCTTACTGAAGCAGTTCGCCAGATCGTCGTGATCGTAGACCGGCAGCACGCTCTCCGTGGTCCGTTGTGGGGTCCAGGTGGCAAGCTCGGACGCAAACGGCAGCCAGCTGCGCCAGAGGGTTTCCGGGTGCAGCAGCGGCAGCGTTTTTAAATGCGAAACCTCGCCAAGATGACGGTTCACCAGCGACAGTAACGTAAATTCAATCAGTTCCGAGGTGTTAAAACGGCCAGGCTGGCGCAGACGGCCGCCGATCTGCTGGCTGCGCTGCACCAGTAAGCCGTGCAGATCGTTAATCATGCTGTAGATCTGCGGACTGTTATTGGCGTTCAGCATCGGCGGGATGTAGCTGTTATCGAGCCGGACGTGGTTGTCGTGGCGTTTTTCAGTGACAAACGCCACGCCGATGGCGGTCCATTCTGCCGTGAGATCTTTTTCCAGCATCAGCGTCAGGCGCAGGCGGCCAAACTGTACGGTGGCATCCCCCACCGACATGGCGTTGTCGTCTTCGACCTCTTGCTCGAACGCGATGAAGCGTGCCAGCGAGGCCGGCTCTTCGCTGAAGATCACCTCTTCCCGCTCGCCACGACGTACCGGCAGCGCGAGCACCACCTTTTCGTTGGTGAGATTGTCAGGGATTTTAAGCGGCACAGGACCATTGCGTCCGTTGCGCACCTGGAAGAAGGTCCCGTCTGGCAGAAGCCCACTGCAGTAGCTCAGGGCAATGCATCCCTGACGAAGCATCGCTTCGTCGAGTTCAACATCAAGAAAGCCCCAAAGATAGGAACGCTGCAACGCACCCCATTCACGAACGTGGTTGAGCAGATAACTTTCAGTCCGCTGAAAATGGTGTGGACGCAGGAACATGCCTTCGGTCCAGACGACCTTTTCTGCTTTCGTCATGATGATGTGTTTCCTGTTGTGAAGCGCGTTACTGGCTGATGACCCGAATGCCATTTACGTCGAGAAAAACGTTGGCCTGGAGTTCATCCGCGGACCATTTCCAGAACTGGTAGATATGATTTTCGCCTGGCACAGGCAGAGGGAGAGACACGCGCCATTTTTTACCATCCAGCTTCTGATATTCCGCCATCACGCCGATGTAGCGAGCCTCGGGATCGCTCTGACCGCTGAGGGTTTTCGACAGCTGTCCCGGCATCAGGAAGAACACATCGCTGTTCAGCAGATTCGCGCCAAGGGTTGCTGACGCGTTGTTCTGCAGGGAATAGAAGTCGCTGGACATGAAATCCGCATCGGATTTCAACAACAGCACACGGACTTTAAGCGGCGCAGAATCATTGATTTGTGGATGAGCCTGAAACTGCAGATTGTAGCGGGAGGGGTCGCTGTGTGAAGACGACGTACAACCACTCACAAGGGCGAAAACCGCCGCGTAAAAGACCAACCACAGCTTATGAAAATTTTTATTATTCATAAAAATACGCCCACGAAAGCCGTTTAGTTCAGGATCCAGGTACCGTTAGCGCTGTCTTTGCAGGCTTTGCTGTTGCCATCGACATCAACGCAGGTCGCTTTTTTACGCGCCTTAGGACGAATGGCCTGTTTACGGACGGTCGCTTCATACTGGTCGGCTTTGATAACTGCACGCATCGGGACGTAACCAATCAGTTGGTCATTACCCTCATCGGCAAGCGCCATCCAGTAGTGTTCAACCTGACCCAGCACCACGTAGGTTTTTCCGGTTTCCAGCGTACGGATAACCTTTCCGCCAAAGTCAGGACGGCTCATCAGGGAAGCCGGATACATGGCACGATAAGGCTCGTTGAGCGGAGTGAATTCCGTCGGCGGCAACACGGCGTGACGGTGCGTTAAGGTGACACCGTTGACCTGACTGGTCACGATCGTGTCGTCGTTGATTGCAGGTTTCTGTGGCGCTTTACAGCCCGCCACCGCCATGACAAACAGAAGTGAAAACAGTACGCGCATTTTCATATGCTTTTCCGTAGCGATATTTCGATAATGGAGATAAGGGGATGAAATTTGACTTAGGTGCTATTGTTAAAATAGTCAGGATAATTTCGGGGTGTTACTATTTTGAGGGCATAGCTACCGCACGAACCTTTCAGAATAAGGCCCAGCGTCTTCCTGACATATTTTGACAAACGGTAAACAAGTTTACATGAGCTTCGCATCAATTCAATATTTACCGCTACGTAAGTGGCGGTTAATGAAGCAGTCGAAACATTATAGGATTTATCTGATAAAAAAACCCGACATGGCCTACTTTCACTTATTTTCACTCCACACACAGACGTAAATTATTGTTTTAAAAATAAAAAACACAAAAGAGAACGACTTTCATTAACGCAATAAAGCTATTATCGCCACTACCATAATTAGTAGAATTCTCCTATTGGTGATGTCAAAACAATATATCGCCGATGAATTATTTGTTGCACTAACAGGGTATCTTTAATATTAACCGTACTGCCCGCTCGCAGGACGCCTATTTCACTTATGACGCGGGCGTTAATTTTACTACTCAAAATAACTTTATATTTCACGCTGTGATAATTACCGCATAAGACTTCAAAACAGTCATTAATCATTAAGCGAGAATAAACATTCAGGTCCCTATTTTAATCCTGAAGGTGCTATACCCCCTGCCAGCCGTGGCATTTCTGTTTCTGATCGACCTGAGCCTTCATTCGAAATTTTATCGGTGCTACATCCTTCCTCGCCCACCGCTATCTACCCCACCTACTGGATGATAGATATAATTTATTATTAAAATGATAAAAAAACGTTATAATTTCATTAAATATTTAAGCCACCTGTCAAGTAAGCCGCTGTAATAAATAGCATTTAAGATAAGCAATTATGTTGCGTCGCGTGCACTTCCCCACCCAACCCTCATTGCTTTAACTTATTGCCCTTTGCAGTGGATTGACGGGCGCAGGCGCGGTATGACCGAACAAGTCAGGAGTAGGTATGAACAAGAAAAGACGCTCAGTTCCCGGTATCAGACACTATGAAGGCCCTGCCGGCGGCTGGGGTGCGCTAAAAGCGACAGCCATTGCGGTACGAACCCAGATGGATACCTTTGATGCCCCCGCCACGCTGCTGCGCACCAACCAGCCTGATGGTTTTGACTGCCCGGGCTGCGCGTGGCCCGATAAAGAACACAAATCGACCTTCCAGTTTTGTGAGAACGGCGCCAAAGCGGTAACCTGGGAAGCCACCAGCAAACGCGTTACCCCCGCGTTCCTGGCGGAAAACACCGTCTCTTCTCTGCTGGCTAAATCTGACTTTGAGCTGGAAGGGTATGGTCGTCTGACGCATCCTCTGCGCTATGACCGGGTAAGCGACACGTTCAAACCGGTTGAGTGGGACGAGGCGTTTCAACGTATCGGCGAGGTGTTGCGCGAGCTTGAACCGGACCAGGTCGAGTTCTATACCTCCGGGCGAGCCTCTAATGAAGCGGCGTATCTTTTCCAGCTGTTTGCACGCGAATACGGCACCAATAACTTCCCCGACTGCTCGAATATGTGTCACGAGGCCACCAGCGTCGGTCTACCCCGCTCCATCGGGATCGGGAAAGGCACCGTCTCACTGGACGACTTCGATAACACCGAGCTGGTGATCTCCATCGGCCATAACCCCGGCACAAACCATCCGCGGATGATGGGTACGCTTCATGAGCTGGCGCGACGCAACGTGCCGATTATCGTCTTTAACCCGTTACGCGAGCGCGCCCTGGAACGTTTTGCAGACCCGCAAAGCGTCATTGAAATGGCAACCTATAGCTCAACGGACATCGCCTCGACCTACTTCCAGGTGAAGGCCGGAGGCGATGCCGCCGCGCTGAAAGGTATGGCCAAACACCTGCTGGAAATGGAGGCCGAACGCGGTAACGTGCTCGACCACACGTTTATCGCAGAACACACCCAGGGCTTTGATGACTTTGCCGCCGATATCGCGCAGACGCGCTGGGATGACATTGAGCGCGAGTCCGGGCTCAGCCAGGCTGCGCTCAAAAAGGTGGCCGAGGCCTATGCGAAATCCAACGCCACCATCATTACCTACGGGATGGGGATTACCCAGCATAATAAAGGCACGGCAAACGTCCGGCTGATCGCTGATGTGCTGCTTCTGCGCGGAAATATCGGCAAGCCCGGTGCGGGAATATGCCCTCTTCGCGGCCACTCTAACGTTCAGGGGAACCGTACCGTCGGGATTAGCGAGAAGCCCACCCCGGCCTTCCTGAACCGTCTGAAAGAGGTGTTTGGCTTTGAGCCCCCTTCTCACCATGGGCATGATGCGGTGCAGGCGACCCAGGCCATGATCGACGGTCGGGCAAAAGCGCTTATCTGCCTCGGCGGTAACTTTGCCGTCGCGATGCCCGACCACGAGAACGGCTTCCCGGCAATGGGTAACCTTGATTTGAGTGTCCACGTTGGCACTAAGCTGAACCGTACCCATCTGCTGGTGGGTAAAGAGACGTTTATTTTCCCGTGCCTTGGCCGTACCGAGCTGGATGTTCAGGCCACCGGTCGTCAGTCCATCACCGTCGAAGACTCCATGTCGATGGTGCACGCCTCCTCCGGCAAGCTGAAACCCGCCTCACCGTTACTCCGTTCAGAACCCGCCATCGTCGCCGGCATGGCGAAAGCCACCCTGCAGGAGACCCGCGTGGACTGGATGACGCTGGTTGAAGATTACGACCGTATCCGCGATCTGATCGAGCAGACCATCCCGGGCTTTGAGGACTACAATGCGCGGATCCGTATTCCGGGCGGCTTCCGAATGCCGCTTCCCCCAACGAAACGCGTCTGGCCAACGGCGACGGGAAAAGCGATGTTCTCCGTATTCGACGGCGTACACGAGAACGCCAGCGGCGAAGGCGAGCATGTTCTGCGTCTGATTACGCTGCGCAGCCACGATCAGTACAACACCACCATTTATGCTCTGGACGACCGCTACCGTGGCGTGTTTGGCCGCCGCGACGTGCTGTTTATGAACGAAGAGGATATGGCCCTGTCAGGGCTGGAACACGGCGACCGCGTGGATATCGAAACCGCCCTGCCCGGCAGCGTTCAGCGTCTGGAAGACATTACCGTAGTGGCATACCACATCGCGCGGGGTTCAGTCGGGGCTTATTACCCGGAGGCCAACGTGCTGGTGCCGCTCGATTATCTGGATAAGGACAGCGGTACACCGTCTTACAAATCCGTTCCGGTTCGCATCATCCTGCGCTCGAAAGAGATCCGAATGCTGTAAGGCTGTTCGCGAAGAGTCATCCATGGATATTAAACAGTTAAAATACTTAATTGCGCTCGACGAGACCCGCCATTTTGGTAAAGCGGCCTCGCAGTGCAACATCACCCAGCCGACCCTCTCCATGCGCATCCGCAACCTGGAAGAGGAGCTCGGTCTGGTGCTGATTGCACGCGGGCAGCGCTTTGAGGGTTTTACGCCAGAGGGCGAACGGATCCTGGCGTGGGCGCGTGCTCTGCTTGCCGCTCACGACGGACTACAGGCGGAAGCCGCGCTGTGCAAAGGCCAGGTGGTGGGTGAATTACGCCTGGGGATGGTTCCGCTGGCGAGCGTCGATCCGATGATCTTTATCCGCCAGTTGACGCAAAAATACCCGGAGCTGACCTACAGCCTCTATTCCATGTCCTCTGCACACATTGCCGATGGCGTCAGCCGCAACCAGCTGGAGCTGGGTATTTGCTATCTCAACAGCATCGATACCAGTCTGTTTGACATTATTCAGTTGCCTGAGACGAAGATGGGCCTGCTGCATGATATTCGTCATTTCCAGCTGGACCCGACGCCGCTGACCTGGCAGGACCTGACGGATTTTCCGCTGGGGTTCCTGACAAAAGGGATGCATTACCGGGCGCATATGGAGGCCAGCTTTGCCGCCGCCGGAATCGAACCCAGATCCGTTTTCGAGAGCGACTCTACGTTCCAGATCATTCAGGCGGTTCAGAGCGGCGTTTGCTGCGCCGTGATGCCGCTGAACAACGGGCTTGAGGCGCTAAACAACCATTTCAGGATTGTCCCCATCGCCGACGCGAACATTGAGGCGCCCATCGGCCTGATAATGCGCAGGCAAAAACCCCTCTCCTCCCTGGCGCTGCGCTGTTTTACCGACGCGCAGGAGATTTATCATGCGGACAATAACGCATAAGCCTGGCGCGTGACCACGCTAAACCCGCCGATCAGCACCGCATCACAGACCGCCCGGTGCTCCGGGACGGTTACCAGCGCGTGAAGCGCATCGCGGATGGCGTTAAGCGTGTCAGGAGGTGTATGAGGCGACGTGATTAAGGGCAGGCCCGGCGTTAGCGGAGTTTGGTCAATCACCGTCAGACCCGCCAACGCTTCCGGCTCATGACGCTGCAGGAGTGCCCAGGTGACACAGTCGATAGCGGCGATGTCACCCTTGCCACGTTTGACGTCAATCAGCGACTGACGATGGCTGCCGCTGAATGACGTTTGCGAAAAGAAAGGGGCGCTGGTCACCCACGGTGCCACTTTTTTTCGCAGCGCGTGATAGCCGGACTGCGAGTCAGGAGAATTACAGACCGCCCGGCGTCCGCGAAAATCCGCCAGCGCAAGAGGCCGCTCCTCCGAGCGCGTCACCAGAAAGCTGCGGTAGTGGCTCCCTTCGCATCCCGCTGCCGTGTAGTGAAAACAGCCCACCACCTGCACCTCCGGGAGCTGCGTGACCAGCGGGTAGCCGCAGGTCTGGCTGAGAATCAGCGCCGGCTGCTGCCAGTGGTTCAGCAGGTCCGATTCGGGCCAGCGGGGGACACGCTCAACGTACACGCCCCGGTCGGCCAGACGTTGTTGTACCGCCAGCCAGAGCGCGCGAGTGTCGGCGCGATCCACGGCATACATGGGAAACGCCAGCAGGTTACTCATATCTTTCCTCTTGTTTTCCGGGGTGAACGGTGACCGCCACTGGCCGGGTCGAGAACTGGCGTAGCCATTCGCCATAGCCCCTGACTACAAAACCGTGGTTACGCTGCCGGTACGCCTCGCGGTTTTGGTGGTAGATCGTCTGTAACCCATACCAGGGAACGCCCGGTAAATCATGGTGAATGGTAGTTGAGATTTAAAAACAGTACCCGCCAGAATAGCCCAGCCTCGTTAATGACGGAACGCGCCAGCGGATCGTCCGCCGCGCGATGTTCGTAAAAGGAACGGACCTTGGTCAGCGCCAGCGCCGGATAGCTTACCGCCAGCACAAACCAGACGGGTGAAAAGCCGTTATGCGTCATCCAGGTGAAAAGCGCCGCCAGAAGCACAGCGTGAACCAGCCACATCGCCATCGCCCGCCGTTGACGCTGACGAAAGGCCGCCACGGCGATCCCCAGCGTCTGCAAAATATCCAGCAGCGGTGCCAGCACTATCCGCCCGCAGAAGGTATTGCGGACCTGGATCATGCGCTTCTGCCAGGGGGAAAAGCGCGCCCAGCTCGCCTCTGTAAAATAGTACGACTCCGGGTCATCCACCGGGATGGTCAGACTGTCATGACGATGATGCGCCAGATGGGAATCCCGGTACAGGCCATAGGGATACCAGACCGCCAGCGGGAGCGTGCCAAACAGCTGGTTAAGCCAGGCAAAACGCGTGGGATGCCCGTGGATCAACTCATGCTGCAGGGACATGTACCAGGCGGTAAACCAGATAAGCAGCAGCGTGGCGGGCAGCAGGCCGAGCGTTTGCCAGAACGTCAGCGTGGCAAACCAGCCAGCATAAATAGTGACGATCAACAGCCACGTGGGCAGTTCGCTTCGCCACAGAAATCCTGAGGCAAGATGGTGGATGCGATCGCGCTGTTGCGGATGCAAATAGAGGGAGCTTCGTTTACCCATTCCTTCAGACGCCGTTTCGCCAGAGACAATGCCCTGACGATCGGGGATAACGCCTGAAATGACAAAGAACTTAAATCGCTTTGCTTTGCCATAAAGATGGATAGTCTCAGTGTATTATTTGCACTATATATAAAAATTATAAGTCCAGAATATCTTTTTTTGCCCGAGACAAGGGCTTTGTTTTAAAGTCATCCGTATTACCTGCCGTATCAAATAACATCATTTTAAGTTCATCATCAGAAATGTTTTTCTTAAGAATTGTACTCAGGTGGGAACGGTATCCGTCGTTATGCAGTGTTTTTCTTTTGAGCCATAATTTTATCTCTTGTTTATGATTTTCATAAATACACTCATGCCTGAAAACGTAACCCTTTAGGCGATCCTGCATAGACGCTTTGCTGGTACACACCAAAAAGTCGTCCTTTTCACCAAGCAGTCCAGCCAGACTCGTAGGCACAATTTTAAAATACGTCTTTTCGATAGAGTCAGTCACATAAACTGATTTTAATGGATAAAGTCTGTCTTTTTTGATCATACTGTTGCAATAATAACAAGACGGAACAAAATTATGCAGCGAAACAGCATATAAAGGGAATTTTTTTTGCGGGTAGAAGTGATCTAAGGCTGCGACGTTTTTTTGTTTCTTCTCAAAGTGATAGAAATCGCAGTAGTTGCGGTTGCAGTAGGGGCATATGCGAACATTAATATTTCTAATAACAAAGCTACGTATTTGATCGTCTATTTTTTTATAGGATATATGCTTGCTAATAGCAGCGCTTAAGCTCTTACGATACGAATCGACATCATCATACATCTTTTTGTAGTTAACAGCCGTACGACATGCATCATCCGTAGACATCATTGAAAGTTGAGGCAAATAGGGTTGTATATACTGTTCAATGACTCTACGACGCTCCTCGCGCAATTTCTCCCGATATATGTTAGAAGGTAAGTCTTCTGAAACCCAAATATCTTTTAAAAAATCATAATAAGCTTTACTGTGGAGAAGAAATTGCATCACATTATAGTATTTTTCAAAAAAACTGTCCTGCTGCCCTCTCAAGGCAATGTCGAAAGGATTGATCAGGAGGTATGACAGAGCATCTTCAGTAAAATCCACTTTTTCGGATGAGACGCTTAATTTAAAAGGTTTTATTTTCGCGCGAAGGAGTGCCTTATATTCCTGACAAAAATCATTGGTAAAAATACTTTCACATGAAAATTCAATCATTGGAATTGCTCCTTTCCAGTTCAATAATTCGTTTTTTGAGCCGTTCAATCTCCTTTTCACGTTGTCTCTGGGGATATTTGACATCCAACAATTGCTGGAGTTTGGATTGCAGGTAAGGATCATCAACAAGCTCAATGATACGAAGGCACTCAGTTAATTGCTCAGGTCCTTGCGGCTCTTCAGACGCAAGCGTTTCGATGACATAATCAATCTTTTTTCGCGCAAAGGCTCCAAGGGAATTATCCAGGAAAAAACTGTCACAGATGATATCAAATATATTACTACCAAAACCAAAATGACAATTTTCAGTGACCCGGGCATTGTTTTTCCATTCTAATTTTATAATATTTTCTTTAGGCAAGTCACTAATAATATATGGCGCATGGGTAGCGATCACCACCTGTATAGTTACGCTCTTATTAAATTGATTAAGCATGGTCAGCAGATAATCAAAAAAACGCCTTGACCATTCCGGATGTAAATGCTCCTCATATTCATCAAGCAATAAAATGATACTTTTAACTCGATTATCTGAAAGATGGTTACTTATGGCATAACGAATGCTGGAAATTTTTTCGACTAACGCCTTTTGCCCAGAACTCATCAAAGGTGCAGTACTTCTCACCGGGGAGACAATATATGTTTTAGCTAACTCATCAAGCATAGAAACGACATCATACCTGGATGCTTCCGGCGTACAAGGAATGGCAAGATGAATATACCCTTCACTATTTTTAAACCACTCCTTTGGCAGGGATTCGAGTACCTTGACCACGGTTATCCAGTTAATGTCTTCATCAGTCCCAATGAGGTCTTTTGTAACATCAATAAATCGGAGCAATATTTTTGACAAATAGTTCCTGACCTGGGAAAAATTCTTCAAATCGCCGTCAAATAACTCTCTTATTTCACCCAGATAGCGTTCGACTAAGTGCTGATCTACCTGTTCATCCAGGAATTCTGAACGCCCTGGTTCTACTGCGTATATAAAATGCTCGTTAATAAGCATTTCCATTAAATGTAGAATAAAATGTTCTTTGTTTCCGTTAAGTTTCTCGGGGTAATTTGTGAAAGGTAAAGGAAACTCCTCTTCAGTATAAAAACTCTTATGTTGGAAAAGCCGAAGTGATTTTTCAGATGCGATCTTATTGTTCCTAAAAGTATTATTTATTTTCAACTCATAATACCATGTTCGATTCTGAAATTCAGGGAATCCTGTCTGGAAAGTCAAGAATTCAAATGTAGCCCGCGTGGAGTTATTAATATAACCACGTTTGAATCCGTAATTATTATATTCTAATTCATAACGTTCTCTAACCTTAGTACGAGGATTGAAAAGAATTATTGCAGTGTTTTCGAAATCACTTGAATAATCCTGGAGATGACTTTCGTAGGAAAGCTGACCATCACGTTCAACAAGAATATAGGCAAAGTAACCTTTCCGTCTCTGAGGAATACAATCATCGAATAACTCCCCTGAACTAATCCCTTCAACGGCATAGTATTTCCCCTCTATATGATAGAGACAAAACCATACAGCTTCATCCGTTCGATAAATATCACTGAGATCCCTTTTCTTTAAGCCCAACAAATGAAGTATAGTAGATTTCCCTACACCATTACGTCCGACAATTGCCGTGACGTTCGATATGTTACTACCAAAGAAATCGGATATCCTCGTTTCTTTTTTAGCCTGGATAACGATTTTCTTAGCCGCAAAATCATACTCACAATGCAGCTTTTGCGAAAAATTCAGTCCTAAAGTGAAGCTTTCTCCCCAGCAGGAATGCAGATAAGAATAGATAAGTTCCATAAAATGTCATCCAGGCAGTTATAATTTCTAAAAAAACATTACGCAAAACGTTCTTGCATTACCTTGTCATTATCGTCTGAATATACAAAGTACTTTAGTGACATACCTGCGCAAAGTTGCAGTATTTTCCTGCTGCGTACCGTCACTCTCATCATTTATCGTTGAGTCAAATGGTTCTGCCCGATCCCGCCTCTTCATTATGCGGCTTGACTTATTCTGTGATAAATGTACTTTTCAGGACATGAAGAAGATCTTAATTATCGTCCCTGACGGCGGCATGCTGTTTGAGGCCGCCGGTATCGCCGACATTCTGATGCAGGCTAACCGGCTGCACCCGGAAGGGCTTGCGCACCCCCGCTACCGCATTATTATCGCCACCACGCAGCCGCACCAGGTGATCCACGGTCAGTCCGGCCTGAATCTGCTGGCGGATTATCGTCTGCCTGAACTGGATCCGCGTGAACCGCTGGACACCATTATCATCACCGGACGCGGGATGAACGAGCAGGAGAGCACGGCGGTAGTGGACTGGCTGCACCTTGCTGCGCCGCATGCCCGGCGGATAGCCTCCATTTGCGGCGGCGCGATGCTGCTGGCCCAGAGCGGCCTGCTGGATGGTCGTCGCGCAACCACCCACTGGCGGTTGCTGGAGACCATGCAAACCCAGTATCCGGCTATCCGCGTCGAAGGCGGTCCACTGTATATTCAGGATGGTCCCGTCTGGACCTCCGGCGGCGTGAGCTCGGGGTTTGATCTCACTCTGGCGCTGGTGGAGGATGACTATGGTTTCACCCTCGCCCGCGACGTGGCGCAGGATATGGTGATGTACCTGCGCCGCCCCGGCGGTCAGCTGCAGTTTAGCCGCTATAGCCTGCAGCCGTCCGGCGCGTCCGGGCCAATAAGCGACCTGCAGGCCTGGATACTACAGAACCTCACTGCCGACCTGTGCGTAGAAAATCTGGCCGAGAAAGTGGCGATGAGCCCGCGCAATTTCACCCGGGTCTTTACCCGGGACGCAGGCGTTCCACCTGCCCGCTACGTGACCGAAGCGCGCCTGGCCGCCGCCAGACAGCTGCTTGAGCAAACCCGTGATTCCCTTGAGCGCATTGCTGAGCAAAGCGGGTTTGGCACCAGCATTAACCTGCGCCGCGTGTTTGAGAAACAGCTCCACCTTACCCCGGGCGAGTACCGCCAGCGCTTCCACTGTCGCAAGATGGCCTAATCTGATCCTTTTTTGTCGTTTACGCCAATCGGCCTGACGCCTACAGTGACTCCAGACAACAGAGATAAGGAGTGCACCATGGTTAAGGTCGGTATTAACGGTTTCGGCCGTATCGGACGTAATTTCCTGCGCGCAGCACTGGGTAACCCGGATCTTCAGATTGTGGCCATTAACGATCTGACGGACAGCAAAACCCTCGCCCACCTGCTGAAACACGATTCCCTTCTGGGTAAATTGCCCGCACCGGTTGAAGCGGCTGACGGCGCATTGCAGGTTGATGGCCAGCGGATCGTGGTGTTTAGCGAACGCGATCCGGCAAATATTCCGTGGCGTGAAGCTGGCGTGGATGTGGTAATTGAAGCCACCGGCTTCTTTACCGAGCGGGAAAAAGCGGCGGTGCACGTCACGCACGGTGGTGCAAAGCGCGTCATCATCTCCGCGCCCGGCAAGAACGACGATCTGACCGTCGTCATGGGCGTGAACCACGATCGCTATGACCCGGCTCAGCACGTTGTCGTGAGTAACGGGAGTTGTACCACGAACGGTCTGGCTCCGGCCGCGCAGGTACTGCATCAGCAGTTCGGGATTGAGCATGGCCTGATGAATACCACGCATGCCTATACCAACAGCCAGGCGCTGCACGATCAGCCGGAAAAAGATCTGCGCGGTGCACGCGCGGCGGCGCTGTCGATTGTGCCCTACTCCAGCGGCGCGGCAAAAGCGCTCGGCAAAGTCATCCCCTCTCTGGACGGTAAGCTGACCGGTTATTCCCTGCGCGTGCCGGTTCCGGTGGTATCGATCGTCGATTTGACGGTCACCCTGAGCCGTAACGTGACTGCCGAAGAGGTGAATGACGCATTCCGCAGTGCGGCAGCCAGTGGGCCACTGAAAGACATTCTGGGGTATAGCGATGAACCGCTGGTTTCCAGCGATTATCAGGGCGATCCGCGCTCCTCCATTATCGACGGGCTTTCCACGCTGGTGATTGGCGGGAACATGGTGAAGATCCTGGCGTGGTATGACAACGAGTGGGGATTCTCCAACCGCCTGGTGGACCTGGCGGTGCTGATGGATAAAAAAGGGCTGTAAGCCTCAAGCCGGGTGGGATAAGCACCCACCCGGCATAAAATCACGCCGCTTTGACCTTCACGCCCATAAATACAATGACCATCGCCGTCACCAGCAGGAAACCACTTCCGGCAAACACGCCGCTGGCCCCGTTGAGGTCAAACACCACCCCGCCCCCGGCCGCGCCAGCGCTAATCGCCAGCTGAATGGACGCCACCAGCAGCCCTCCGGCACTTTCCGCTTCATCCGGAACGGTGGTGGCAAGCCAGGTTGACCAGCCCACCGGCACCAGACCGAACGCAAAGCCCCACAGCGCCACCAGTAATCCGTCCAGCATCGCCAGATGACCAAACGCCACCATCATCAGCGCGAGTATGCCCATGCCGAATGGCACGAGGGCCAGCGTCAGGCGCAGATTACGGGCCAGCAGATGCCCGGCAATGGAGGTGCCGACAAAGTTGGCAAGCCCGAAGCCCAGCAGGATCAGCGAAATGGTTTCAACATTTGCCTGTCCGACGGTTTCAAGGAACGGGCGCAGGTAGGTAAAGAAGGCGAAATGGCCGCTAAAGATCAGAATGGTCGCCAGCATGCCGCCAATCATGCCAGGACGGCGCAGCACGCGGAACAATGTGCCAAGGCTACCGCTACTCTCTGGTTTCATGGACGGCAGCACCCAGATCTGCCACAGCAGCGCCAGCATGCTCGGCAGAATGCAGAGAATAAAGACGTTGCGCCAGCCGATCAGGCTTCCCAGATAGCTCCCCAGCGGGGCCGCGACCACGGTGGCGATCGACACGCTGGAGAAGATCACCGCCAGCGCTTTCGGCACTTTGTCCGCCGGAACCAGACGCATTGTTGTGGCCGTCGACATCGCCCAGAACCCACCGATGGCAACCCCTAACAGCAGACGCCCCATCAGCAGAACGTGCAGAGTGGGCGCAAAGGCTACCAGCAGGCTGGAGATAATTTGCAGCACGGAGAAAAACATCAATACCCAGCGACGATCGATTTTCCGGGTCGCCGGGGTGATCAGCAGTCCGGTGACTAACGCAACCAGCGCAGTGGCGGTCACGGCCTGCCCGGCCATCCCCTCACTGACGCCCAGGCTCGCGGCCATCGGCGTCAGCAAACTGGCGGGCAGGAACTCCGCCGTTATCAAACCAAAAACCCCCAGCCCCAGTGAATAGACGGCTCGCCAGGCGGGTTTGGCAGGCGCGACGGCCTCTCTCGCCTCGACACATGCATTCATCTGTTGATCTCCCGTTATAAAAGTGTGACAACTGTCGCAAAAGCATAGAGGGTTCACCCTGGACGATCTATGACATATAATCTCCACTTATTGATTATTCGTCCGGAGTTACGCCATGACCGCACAGTCACCCGATTTGATCAGCGAACTTTTACGCGGCATGCGTCTGTCGGGGGTGAAATACCGCCGGATTGAAGCCAGTGCACCGTTTGGCGTCGCGTTCCATCAGGCACCGGGCAAGGCGCAGTTCCATTTTGTGAGCCACGGCAACGCCCTGCTGCGAATGGACAGCGGTGCAACCTTCGAACTGAGCAGCGGCGATGCGCTGTTTATTCCTGGCGGTAATGCCCATGCCCTGCTCTCTGACGAAAAGGCAACCATCACTCCAGTCAACGCTTTCCCCAGCGAGCCCATCTGTAGCTCGGTCTGTGCCATTACCTGTGAGCCCTGCCCGGAGAGCGAAAACACCATCATCTTTAGCGGGTGTATGGATTTTGAGCTGGGCGGCATGCAGTCGCTGATCAAAGCGATGCCGGAAGTGATGATGGTCAGCCGGTTGATGTCCACCTGGCCGGAAATTCATCCGCTACTGGCCGCGATGGAGCGCGAGTCCATGACGCGTCAGGTCGGGTTTGCCGGGATCCTCGCCCGTCTGGCTGACGTGGTGGCGGCATTGATTGTTCGGGGCTGGGTTGAAGCAGGCTGTGGTAAAGCAACGGGCTGGGTGCAGGTCTTACGCGATCCGCGTCTGAGCCGGGCCATCTACGCCATGCACCAGCAGCCGGGCCTGAACTGGAGCGTGGCGGATCTGGCGAAAGAAGCGGGCACCTCCCGCTCCGTGTTCGCTGAACGGTTTCTGGCGGCGACGGGGACGACGCCGGCAAAATATCTCAGCGAGCTCAGAATGCGACTGGCTATTCAGTATATTCGCCATGAAAATCAACCGATTGAAACCGTCGCGCTGCGGCTCGGTTACGGGTCTCTGGCGGCGTTTAGCCGGGCATTTAAGCGCATCATCGGCCATGCGCCGGGCACGCTTCGGGAAGTCAGCCAGACCCCGGAAGAGGTCTGACCGACTGACAGGACATCAGAAATAGTATTTAAAGCGCACGCGACCACCGTAGCGATCGTCATTTTTATTGTCACCCTCTTTCGGGGATGCATTGACCCATGACGCATACGCGCCCAGATAGATGTTGAAGTTTTTCATCTTCATGACGTTCGGGATCAGGTACGAAGTATGAATGGTATGGATGTCATACTCGCCCGGGTCGGTTATCCAGCAGTCGTTTTCACACTCTGCGTCAAACGTTGAGGTATTAAACTCGTCGATTTCGTTATGGGCATAGATGTAACCCAACTCAAAATTACGCCAGAGGGCATTAATAGCTGAGGTAAAGTCGGTTTCGCCCGTCGCGTCCAGATAAGCCGTGTTGAGATTCATGACCACTCCGTTTTCCGGATCGGTTTTGAGCCCGTCCCAGGTCATCGTGAACCCATAGCCGGTCCGATCGGATTGATCTATCCAGCGTCCGGCGTCATCGCGATAGCCATAAGCGTTGTTGACCAGGTTGGTCTCCATGGCAACCGCGCTGGAAAACGGTCCATTCTGCCACGAGATGACCGGGCGCACGTAGGCCACATTTTTGTCGTTCTCAAGTTCTGCACCGTGATAACGCTGGTCGACATACAAATCGCTGCCGTCTTTGAACAGGGTATTCAGCTCAAAATACCAGTTATCCAGCGTCTTGTTCATCAGGAAGTTGCCCCCGCTGTCGGTTCGCCCACGCCCCTCCTTCAGCATATAGATATAGCCGTAGCCGTCGCTGTAGAGATCGTCTGCGGTATTCCCGGAGTATTCCACAAACGTATCCTGATTGAGCGGGAACATGTCATAGGCCTCAAAGCGTCCGACTTTTATTTCCCAGTCATTCTCAGTGCCAAAGAAGAATACCGCATCATCCAGGTACATTTTCCCGGCGAGGTCGCCGAGCGGCTGGACGGAGAACCCGGCGAAATTGCCGTTATCCATTTTACGATAACCATCAAAGCCTAATAAAATACGCCCGTTAATATCCCAGCGTTCTTTATCGCCCGGCGCCCAGTCACTATTAGCACTTTGCTTAACAGACGTGAGGCTACCCGTTTTACTGGCGGCATCCATATTAAATTCCACATCACCGTAGAATTTAATATCACCAAACCCTGAGAGCGTCAGTTTTGGCGGAGCGGTTTTGCTCACCGGCTCTTCCGACTGCACCACAACGGCTGGCACAGCCTGCTTCGCGGCGGCCTGCTGCTGTTTAAGTTCCTGAATTTGCGCTTCCAGTTGCGCCAGCTTTTCTTCCACGTTCATTGAGGGTTGTGCCGCCAAAAGTGCGCCGGAATAGAATGCGCTTATCAGAATTACCGTTTTCTTTAATTGCATAGAATCCATCCTGATTATAAAAGTGAATACCCAAATATCGAGCACAGCCATTTCCACCAAATACCCTCAACGGTGCTATTATGTTTTTTCACAACGTAATTATGATTTTTAACTTGTGTGATCGGCACAGAGAAAACTTGCGGTAATGAAGAGAAGAAAGACCACCCGCTTCACACTCTTATTTCATTAGGTTTATGTATATTTTAACGTGCAATATATATGATTATTTAAAGACATAATTCTTTTAATTTCATTTGCACAACTAATTCCTCCCGGCCGGACCGGACGGGCGAAGCGGTAAATTGTCTGGTTCTGCGCAAAATGGGATATTGAACACGCGAAGCGGTCGATATTCGTCTAAGGTTTTCAGGTGATTGATAACAGCGGTCACGCTGCTGAGCGAATACAGGAGACGAACAGATGATAAGACCTCGCACTTTACGCCCTGCTCTTTTGCACCTCGCGCTGGGAGGCGCGCTGCTCGGTGCGACGACATTGAGTTATGCTGATGAACAGCCTGCGTTCCAGAAAAATTCCCCCGATATTTTACTTGGCCCTCTCTTTAATGATGTGCAAAGTGCCAAACTGTTTCCCGATCAGAAAACCTTCGCTGATGCCGTCCCCAAAAGCGATCCGCTGATGATCCTGGCGGATTACCGGATGCAGCACACCCAGTCCAGCTTTGATCTGCGCCACTTTGTAGAGATGAACTTCACGCTGCCTGCGGAAGGCGAAAAGTATGTTCCGCCCGCAGGACAAAGTTTACGCGAGCATATTGACGACCTCTGGCCCGTACTGACGCGTACCACCGATAAAGCCAGTAATAAATGGGATTCCCTGCTGCCGTTACCGAAGCCTTACGTTGTGCCCGGCGGACGCTTCCGCGAGGTCTACTACTGGGACAGCTATTTCACCATGCTGGGTCTCGCGGAAAGCGGCCACTGGGACAAAATCAGCGATATGGTGGATAACTTCGCCTGGGAGATTGATACCTTTGGACATATCCCCAACGGCAACCGCAGCTACTACCTGAGCCGCTCCCAGCCGCCGTTCTTCTCCATGATGGTGGAACTGCTGGCGACGCACGACAGCGATGCGCTAAAGAAATATCGCCCGCAGATGGAAAAAGAGTATGCCTACTGGATGGAGGGCGTGGATTCTCTTCAGCCAGGGAAAGCTAACCAGCGCGTGGTGAAGCTGGATGACGGTTCGGTGCTCAACCGCTACTGGGATGACCGCGATACTCCGCGCCCCGAGTCCTGGCTTGACGACGTCAATACCGCCAAAAACAACCCTAACCGACCCGCGACTGAGATCTACCGTGATTTGCGCTCCGCAGCGGCCTCGGGCTGGGACTTTAGCTCCCGCTGGATGGACGATCCGCAAAAACTCGGCACGATCCGCACCACCAGCATCGTGCCCGTCGATCTGAACGCGCTGATGTTTAAAATGGAAAAACTGCTCGCGCGGGCAAGCCAGGAGGCAGGCGACAGCGCCGCGGCGAGTCAATACGAGGCGCTGGCAACCGCGCGTCAGAAAGCCATCGAGAATCACCTGTGGAATGATAAAGAGGGCTGGTATGCCGATTACGACCTCAAGAGTAAGAAGGTGCGTAATCAGCTTACCGCGGCCGCTCTCTTCCCGCTCTACGTGAAGGCGGCGTCGCAGGAGCGTGCCGATAAAGTTGCCGCGGCGACCTCCGCGCGCCTGTTGAAACCGGGCGGCATTACCACCACCACTATCAACAGCGGACAGCAGTGGGATGCGCCAAACGGCTGGGCTCCGCTGCAGTGGGTGGCGACGGAAGGGTTGCAGAATTACGGGCAGAATAAGGTGGCGATGGATGTCACCTGGCGCTTCCTGAAGAACGTGCAGCACACTTACGACCGCGAGAAGAAACTGGTGGAGAAATATGACGTATCAACAACCGGTACGGGCGGCGGCGGTGGCGAGTACCCGCTGCAGGATGGGTTCGGCTGGAGTAATGGCGTGACGCTGAAAATGCTGGATCTGGTCTGTCCAAAAGAAAAACCGTGTGACAGCGTACCGGAAAATCAGCCTGCGGCGAATGACGAGGCTGCGCCGGTGAAAGCGACGGCGCAGTAAGTGGGTATTGCCGGGTGGAGGCTACGCCTTACCGGGCCTGCGTTGGGTTTGCAGGCCCGGTAAGCGCAGCGCCACCGGGCAGTCAGAAGCTATAGCTCGCCCCTAGCTGATACGTCCTGTCACGCCCAATCCAGCAGTTGGTTGCGTCGTAGCAGGTCAGCGTCTCTTTATTGGTGATGTTCTGCATACTAGCCTTAAGCGTCAGTCCCGCCAGCGAAGGCATGATTTCGCCCATCCGGTACGAGGCCGCCAGATCGTACTGCGTGGTGCCGCCCAGTTTACCCGCATCGTTAGCCGGTGAAATTTCCATCGGACCGGTGTAGCGTGCCCCAGCCCCCAGCATCAGCCCTTTCAGCGGCGTACTCTCGAAAGTGTAGTCCCCCCACAGATTGAAAGCGTTCTCCGGCACCTGAGTTGGACGTTTACCCTGGTATTTATCATCTTCGGTATTGATCGCATGGGTGTAGGCATAGTTGGCAATCAGCGTCAGGTTGTCCGTCGGACGGCTAATGGCGGAGAGCTCTGCCCCTTTGGATTCCACTTCCCCGGTCTGACGATAATTCAGGAAGCCCGGATCGGAGGTGACAACGTTTTTCTGCCGGATGTTAAACACTGAAGCGGTAAAGGTGGTGGCGTATTCAGCCAGCAGATATTTTACCCCGCCTTCCACCTGCTTGCTGGTGGTCGGTTTGACGTCTTTTGCCGTAAGCGTTCCCTGCGGTGACACCGGTGCAAAACCTTCGGAATAACTGATAAACGGAGAAATACCGTTATCGAAGGCGTAAAGCGCGCCCAGACGTTTGGTGACGCGGTCCTGCGACACCCAGGCTTTATCCCCGTTTTTCAGGTAATCGGTGGTGACGGAGCGGTAATCGTCGTAGCGCAGGCTAGCCAACAGATTTAAGCCACCGAATTCCACCTGATCCTGCAGGTAGTAACCGTTCTGCTGATAGCTGAGGCGATTCTTCTGGGCGGTGTAGAGCCCCAGTGCGCCTTCGCTGATTTGCGTATAGTCAGGTTCGCGCATATCCATGCCTGGCGTGGCCGATGCGTAACGATAGTGGAAATGAGAGTTCATCTTCTGATAGTCAAACCCGGCCAGCAGATGGTGCTGCCATTCACCCAGCGCAACGGTTTTCGTCACCTGGTTGTCGATGTTGAAGCTCTTAAGATCTTCATCGGTGGTGTAAGCAAAGCGGTTGAGCTGATAAACCTCACTCCCCGTTCCTGTCGCATAGACGCTGCGCTGGTGGGTATCGACGTCAAAATAGCGCGCTTTCTGGTTAAAGCCCCAGCCGCTGTCAAACTCGTGTTCAAAGCTATAGCCCAGCATCCACTGGCGCTGCTTAAACCCACTCCATTCATCGCCGGCGTAATCACGGCGATCGGCATATTTCGAGCGCAGATAAGACAGCGGGAGCGGATTTGACGGCGTCAGGCTCGGGGAGTTTTGCGCCAGCGCATCCAGCGTGAGACGGGTTTTGCTGTCGGGCTGCCAGGTGACGGACGGGGCGACCAGGTAATTTTCATACCGGGTGGTGTGCGGCTGATCGTCATTCTCCGTCGCCTTGCCCAGCAAACGGTAATTCCAGTCGCTGTCGGCTATCTGCCCGGTTGAGTCGAGATAGCCCTCTTTCAGGTTGCGGTTACCGGTATTAAAACCGACCTCCGTTCGCGCTTCCCGCTGCGGTTTTTTACTTTGAATATTCACCAGCCCGCCCGGCGAACCACCGCCGTAAAGCACCGATGAAGGCCCTTTCAGGATATCGACGCTGTCAATCAACAGCGGATCGATACGAGCCTTGGTATTGCCGGTGACGTTATAGGGCAACTGCAATCCGTTATAGAACTCCTGATCGACGGTAAAGCCACGAATTTTGTATTCGCTCATGTAGGAGGTATTACCGCGCACTTCGGTTGAGACGCCCGGGGCATAGCGCAGGATTTCATTCACGGAGTTCGCATGACGCTTTTCAATTTCCGGGGCAGAAAGCGTATTGATGACCAGGGGCGTTTTACTTTCGGCAACGGCCGATTTCGTGGCGCTGTTCGTCCAGGCCGGCAGCGCGCTGCCCTGCTCTGAGCCCGTGACGACGATGGTAGATTCTTCGGCGAAAGCCTGGACCTGCAATGCCAGCGTGACGGCACCGGCCAGAGCGCATAATGTAAAACGTGAGGAGTTCATAATGTCGTCTTATTGTTAGATGCAATACGGAACGACAATTATTATCATTTCGATTAACAAATCAAGATTCAGGCAAAAAAAACGGCCCTCCGCAGAGAGCCGCTCTGTCATTTTAGGCTCGTCGCAGTAACCTGAATATGCCCAGCACAACAATGGCACCGACGACAGCAACGAGGAAACTGTGCATGTCAAAACCACTGATGTTGCCTCCAAAGCCAAACATCGTCGCCAGCCAGCCGCCCACAACCGCACCAACAACCCCGAGAACACAGGTCAAAATGAAGCCGCCGCCATCGTTTCCCGGCATGATGAGTTTAGCGATAGCGCCAGCGATAAGACCAAAGATAATCCAGGCGATGATACCCATAGCGATGCCCTCTTTCAGGTTTAACGCATGTGCAGAAAACCTTCTGCGCAGCTAACGTAAGTATAGGTCATCAGCATAAAATCATTTTCCTCTCACCGACTTATCTTGTGTGCAGCAATAAAAAAAACTCACCGGTTTGTATTAAGTTTGAGAGTGGATTGCCGATAACGCTCAGACAGTCTGTCATTAATCAAGGAGCCATCCGGCGTGAGTCATTACAGTGAGCAGTTCCTCAAGCAAAATCCGCTGGCTGTATTAGGGGTATTACGCGACCTGCAAAAAGGCGAAGTGCCGTTGCGCATCAGCTGGTCAAATAATCAGTTTATCAGCAAGATCCTTGACGTTTCGCAGGAGCGACTGATTGTTGACCTGGGCAGCCAGGAGTATGAAAACCGCGCTGCGCTAAGAGCGGAACATATTGCGGTGATGGCCGAAACCCATGGAGCTAAAGTGGAGTTTGTCCTGCCGCGACTGGAACTGAGCGAATATCAGGGACTTCCCGCTTTTGTGACCCCTCTTCCGGGCAACCTCTGGTTTGTCCAGCGTCGTGAATACTTCCGCATCAGCGCCCCGCTTCACCCTGCCTATTTTTGTAAGGCCAAAATGCCGGACAAAAAAGAGCTTCGCTTCCGTCTCTTTGACCTGTCGCTGGGCGGTATGGGCGCGTTGCTGGATTCAGCGAAACCGGACGGACTGGTAGAAGGCATGCGTTTTACCCAAATTGAGCTCGATATGGGCGGCTGGGGTCGCTTTTATTTCGATGCACAGCTGATTGCCATCAGCGAGCGCACGGTGGTGGACAGCAAAAACGAAACGATTACCACGCCGCGTCTGAGCTTCCGTTTCCTGAACGTCGGGCCAGGCGCTGAGCGCGAGCTGCAGCGTATTATCTACTCGCTGGAGCGTGAAGCACGGGAACGTGCAAATAAAGTCCTGTGAAAAAATCGGGCAGCGCAACCGCCGCCCGTTTGCGGCATTACATGGCATCCATCGCTTTCTGTACTTTCCAGATATAACGAGGCGCCTGTGGTGCCGGATGATTCTTCGCGACATGCTCGACGAACTCATCTTTGTCCATGCCGTTGATCTCGTCTATCGCCTCTTTGCGGTCAGAGGAGAAAGTTCTGAGCAGCGCCCCTGCACCGTTCACGTATGAGACCACCAGCGCGTATTGCATCACTTCCGGATCCTCGATGCCCTTCAGCACGCCATGTTCCAGAATGCTCAGATACGCGGTACCCATGGAAATGTTGCGTTCCGGGTTCTTCAGCTCGCTGGTCGACGGCTGTCCGCTCCAGCCCATGTAGCGGTAGACCTCTCTCCCCGCCGTTGAAGCCTTAAGCTGCATCAGTCCCACCGCGTTGGATTTGCTGACGAGCGTAGGATTACCGCCGGACTCCACCGCAATAATCGCGGTGATCAGACGCGGGCTCACGCCCCAGGCCTTCCCGGCTTGTTCACTGATTGGCATCCACTGCATAGCCCGTTTCACCGGCACTTCCGGGTTCCAGGGCGGGTTTTGATAATCATGTTTTGAACTACAGCCAGCCAGCAGCACAATCAAAAAAGCAAACCATCTCAATTTCACGTCATCTATCCTTATAGCCGGTCATCGCGGTGCGCCGCCCTTGAAGCAGGCAGCGTATACGCGGCATGATATAGACAATTAGTTTCTCATTCAGCAAGGAATTGCCATGTCTCAGTTTCATCTCATCGCGCCGTCGGGCTACTGCATTAACCAGGACGCGGCACAGCGGGGCGTTCAGCGCTTACTGGAATCTGGCCATCAGGTAGAAAATCAGACAATTATCCCCCGCCGCCAGCAGCGTTTTGCCGGAACGGAAGCGCAGAGGCTGAATGATATCAATAGCCTGGTGAGTCTGAAGGGTAAGGATCGCATCGTCCTTGCCGTGCGCGGCGGCTACGGGGCGAGCAGGCTGCTGGAGAGCATTGACTGGCAGGGCCTGGCGCAGCGCCAGCAGCAGGATCCGCTGCTGATTTGCGGCCACAGCGATTTCACCGTCATCCAGCTCGGGCTGCTGGCCCTGCATAACGTTATCACCTTTAGCGGTCCGATGCTGGCCGGTAACTTCGGCGCGCCGGAGCTGGATGCGTTTACCGTGGAACATTTCTGGCGCGCGCTGCGTAATCCCACCTACAGCGTGGAGTGGCAAGGCAACGGACCGCACTGGGAGTGTGAAGGCCAGCTCTGGGGCGGAAACCTGGCGATGCTGGTCTCGCTCATCGGCACGCCGTGGATGCCGGACATCGAAGACGGCATTCTGGTGCTGGAAGATATCAACGAACATCCGTTCCGCGTCGAGCGCATGCTATTGCAGCTTTATCATGCCGGTATTCTTGCGCGTCAGTCCGCGATTGTGCTGGGCAGCTTTAGCGGCGCTGCCCCCAATGACTATGACGCGGGCTACTCGCTGGAAACCATGGTCGATTTCATCCGCTCCCGGCTGGACATTCCTGTCATCACCGGGCTGGATTTCGGCCATGAGCAGCAAACCGTTACTCTTGCGCTGGGGGCGCACGCCAGGCTGAAGCATGATGATGGCGGAAGCCAGCTCACCATTAGCGGCCATCCGGTCATAAAGGGGTAAAAAATCCGTTAAACCGCCTTAATAAAACGCTGTTACCGACGTTAATATGTTAGGGTTTTAGTAACAGCGTTAACATTGAGGTGGGAGTAAGAGAACATTGGATGCCGCAGCGATAATCAGCCTTTTCATTTTGGGTTCTGTCCTTGTAACCAGCAGTATTTTATTAAGTTCATTTTCATCGCGTCTCGGCATACCTATTCTTGTTATTTTCCTTGCTATCGGCATGCTGGCTGGCATTGATGGCATCGGCGGTATCCCATTCGATAACTACCCTTTTGCCTACATGGTGAGTAACCTCGCCCTGGCGGTGATCCTGCTTGACGGCGGCATGCGTACGCAGGCGAGCTCCTTCCGCGTGGCCCTGGGGCCTGCGCTTTCACTTGCCACGGTCGGCGTGTTAATTACCTCTGGCCTCACCGGGATGATGGCTGCGTGGCTTTTCCATCTGAATATCATGGAAGGTTTGCTGATTGGCGCGATTGTCGGCTCAACCGACGCGGCAGCCGTGTTTTCCCTGCTCGGTGGAAAAGGGCTTAACGAACGTGTCGGCTCAACGCTTGAGATTGAATCCGGCAGTAACGACCCGATGGCGGTGTTCCTGACCATCACGCTGATCGAGATGATTCAGCAGCACGAGACCGGGCTGAGCTGGATGTTCGCGTGGCATATCCTGCAGCAGTTCGGCCTGGGGATACTGATAGGTCTGGCGGGGGGATACCTGTTACAGCAGATGATTAACCGCATCTCGCTGCCCTCGGGGCTGTATCCACTGCTGGCACTGAGCGGCGGGATCCTGATTTTTGCCGTCACCACCGCACTGGACGGCAGCGGTATTCTCGCGGTCTACCTCTGCGGATTCCTGATGGGTAACCGCCCTATCCGCAACCGTCATGCTATTTTGCAAAACTTCGACGGTCTTGCCTGGCTGGCGCAAATCGGCATGTTCCTGGTGCTGGGCCTGCTGGTCACGCCCTCGGATCTGCTGCCGATTGCCATTCCGGCGCTGCTGCTGTCTGCGTGGATGATCTTCTTCGCCCGTCCGCTGTCGGTGTTTGCCGGTCTGCTGCCGTTTCGCGGCTTCAACCTGCGCGAGCGTGTCTTTATCAGCTGGGTGGGCCTGCGTGGCGCGGTGCCGATCATCCTTGCCGTCTTCCCGATGATGGCCGGGCTGGATAACGCCCGACTGTTCTTTAACGTGGCGTTCTTCGTGGTGCTGATTTCACTGCTGTTCCAGGGGACGTCGCTAGGATGGGCGGCGAAAAAAGCCAAAGTGGTGGTCCCGCCCGTGGGCTGGCCGGTGTCCCGCGTGGGGCTCGATATTCATCCGGAGAACCCGTGGGAACAGTTCGTCTATCAACTGAGCGCCGACAAGTGGTGCGTAGGGGCATCGCTACGCGATTTGCACATGCCGGCCGAAACACGGATTGCCGCGCTGTTTCGCGATAATGTCCTGCAACACCCTACCGGCAGCACCCGGCTTCGCGAAGGGGATATTTTGTGCGTGATTGGCCGCGAGCGCGATCTGCCCGCGCTGGGCAAGTTGTTCAGCCAGTCGCCTCCGGTGGCGCTGGACCAGCGTTTCTTCGGTGATTTTATTCTGGAAGCCAGCGCCAAATTTGCGGATGTGGCGCTGATTTACGGTCTGGATGAAGGTGCTGAAGACGGTGATAACCAGCAAACGCTGGGCGAAATCATCCAGCAACGACTTGGCGCTGCGCCGGTCGTCGGCGATCAGGTGGAATTTGCCGGGATGATCTGGACCGTTGCCGAAAAAGAAGATAACGCGGTGCGGAAAGTCGGTTTGCGGCCGATGGAAGAGGACGCAGAGTAGCGGGTTTATGCCGGGTGGCGGCTTCGCCTTACCCGGCATAAGAACACGTTACACCGTTACAACTGGCACTCTCGGCGCCAGGGCGCACATCAATTCATACCCCACCGTTCCCGCCGCCGCGGCCACGTCATCAATTTTGACTTCATTGCCCCACAGCTCAACCGGTGAACCGATGCCCGCCTGCGGACACGACGTGAGGTCAACCGCCAGCATATCCATTGACACGGTCCCCACCGTGCCCGTACGGACGCCGTCCACCCAGACGGGCGTACCGGTTGGCGCGATGCGCGGATAGCCGTCGGCATACCCGCCTGCCACAATACCAATTCGCTGTTCGCCCTGCGCCCGGTAGCGGCTGCCATAGCCCACCGTGTCGCCCGCCTTCAGCGTCTGCACGCCGATTATCTCACTGCGCAGGGTCATCACCGGCTTCAGGCCGCTGTTGGCAATATCCTGCCATTGACCGGACGGGGATGCACCATACAGAACGATCCCCGGACGCACCCAGTTATAATGCGCTTCGGGATGCCAAAGCGTCGCCGCAGAGTTCGACAGCGAGCGCGGACAGTCCAGCCCTTCTGCCGCCTGCTCAATGCGGACCATGGCATCGGCAATGCCGTCCGGTTTTTCCGCATCGGCAAAGTGCGCCATCAGCGTCATTTCGCCCACATTTTTCAGGGCGCGCAGCTGTTGCCAGACCGTATGTACCCGCTCAGGCTGAAAGCCCAGACGGTTCATGCCGCTGTTTACCTTGAGATAGATATCCAGCGGCGCGTGGAGTTTTGCATCCTGAATCGCTTTAATCTGCCAGTTGCTGTGAACGCTGGTGGTCAGACGATACTTATCCAGCAACGGCAGATCCTCGGGGTGAAAGAACCCTTCCAGCAGCAAAATCGGCCCTTTCCAGCCGCGTTCGCGCAGCAGGATAGCCTCTTCCAGATTGAGCAACGCAAAACCGTCGGTGGCGCTGAGCGCGCTCCAGATACGGTCAATACCGTGGCCGTAGGCATTCGCTTTGACTACCGACCAGACGCGCGAACCAGGTGCTGCCCGGCGAACAATTTGCAGGTTTTCCTTCAGGGCCTGCAGATCCAGCTGAGCCAGAACAGGACGGGACATGACAACTCCTTAGTTATGCGCGCCGTGCAGATGCTGTGGACGCGATGGCGTGAACCCTGATTGATAGCGCGCCGCACTTAAATCGTCAAATGGAATGGCTGGCGTGCGCCCGGAAATCAGGTCGCTCAGCAGCTGACCGGATCCGCAGGCCATCGTCCAGCCCAGCGTGCCGTGTCCGGTATTGGTCCACAAATTTTTAAACGGCGTACGGCCAACAATCGGCGTACCGTCCGGGGTCATCGGACGCAGACCGGTCCAGAATGTCGCCTGCTCAACAAAGCCCCCGCGCGGGAACAGGTCCCCCACCACCATCTCCAGCGTTTCACGACGCGGCTGCAGGAGGTCGGTGTTGAAGCCGACAATTTCCGCCATGCCGCCCACGCGGATGCGGTTATCGAAGCGGGTAATGGCGATTTTGTAGGTTTCATCCAGGATGGTTGATACCGGGGCGCCGCTCTCTTCTTTCACCGGAATGGTCAGCGAGTAGCCCTTCAGCGGATAAACAGGAATATCGAGAATGCCTTTCAGCATGGCGGTGGAATACGAGCCAAACGCCATCACGTAGGCATCCGCTTTGATCACCTCGTCGCCACACTTCACGCCGTAAATTTTTTCCCCTTCCGACAGCAGCTTGTCGACAGCGGTGTTAAAGCGGAATTTCACCCCCGCCTGCTCGCACATGTGCGACAGACGCTGGGTAAAGAGCTGACAGTCGCCGGTTTCGTCATTAGGAAGACGCAGGCCGCCCGTCAGTTTATGCGCCACTTCCGCCAGGGCAGGCTCCACCTGCCCCAGCTGGCTGGCCTCCAGCAGCTGGTAAGGTACGCCGGCATCTTCCAGCACGGCGATATCGCGGGTGGCGTTTTCATACTGTTGCGCGGTGCGGAACAGCTGCAGCGTGCCGCCCTGACGGCCTTCGTACTCAATGCCGGTCGACGCGCGCAGGGTCTTAAGACAGTCACGGCTGTATTCCGCCAGGCGCACCATGCGCCCTTTGTTTTCCATGTAGTGGCGGGTATCGCAGTTGCGCAGCATCTGCCACATCCACTTCAGCTGGAACGGCGTGCCATCAAGGCTGATGGCCAGCGGCGCATGGCGCTGGAACATCCATTTGATCGCCTTCAGCGGTACGCCAGGGGCTGCCCACGGCGCCGCATACCCCGGAGAGATTTGCCCGGCATTCGCCGCACTGGTTTCAAGCGCCGGGCCGGATTCACGATCGATAACGGTAACTTCATGTCCTGCCTGACTTAAATACCAGGCGCTGGTTACGCCAACGACACCACTTCCCAGTATGACAACACGCATAGCCACTCCATAATGTGCAAAAGAACAATCTTCTAATTACAGATTGATAACCTAGTTGAAAATATTATTCAACATACGACTTTTTTATGGTGACTTGCCTCACACATCCCCCAGTATCAGGGGATGGTGCTAATTTGGGATCTCATGCTGAGCTTTATTTTTAACCAGCATAAAATGCTGAAGGAATCGCTTTTTTTGCCGTATCAAAAACGGGAAATCGCAAAGAAAAAATTTCTTGTCGGGCACGCTTTTTAACACGTTGATCTATGCTTGAAAGGAGGCTCTCCAGACAGAGAGAGCACCCACAACGAGGGCGCGCTAATGGCTACTATTGATTCCCTGAACAAGGACAACACACGTCTGAGCGATGGACCCGACTGGACCTTCGAGCTGCTGGATGTCTACCTCGCCGAAATCGACCGGGTGGCAAAACTGTATCGCCTGGATACCTATCCCCATCAAATTGAGGTGATAACCTCTGAACAGATGATGGACGCTTACTCCAGCGTCGGGATGCCGATCAACTATCCGCACTGGTCGTTTGGTAAAAAATTCATTGAAACGGAGCGCCTGTATAAACACGGTCAGCAGGGGCTGGCGTATGAGATTGTGATTAACTCCAATCCGTGTATTGCGTATTTAATGGAAGAGAACACCATTACCATGCAGGCGCTGGTGATGGCCCACGCCTGTTACGGCCATAACTCGTTTTTCAAAAATAACTATCTCTTCCGCAGCTGGACGGATGCCAGCTCCATCGTTGATTACCTGATCTTCGCGCGTAAATACATCACCGACTGCGAAGAGCGTTATGGCGTGGATGAGGTGGAGAAACTGCTCGACTCCTGCCATGCCCTGATGAACTACGGCGTGGACCGCTACAAACGCCCGCAGAAAATCTCCCTGCAGGAGGAGAAAGCCCGACAGAAAAGCCGCGAAGAGTATCTGCAAAGCCAGGTGAACATGCTGTGGCGCACCCTGCCGAAGCGTGAGGAAGAGAAAGCCGTCGCCGAGACGCGTCGTTATCCATCCGAGCCGCAGGAAAACCTGCTCTATTTTATGGAGAAAAACGCCCCGCTGCTGGAGCCGTGGCAGCGTGAGATCCTGCGCATCGTGCGCAAGGTCAGCCAGTATTTCTATCCGCAGAAACAGACGCAGGTGATGAACGAAGGCTGGGCGACATTCTGGCACTACACCATCCTCAACCATCTGTATGACGAGGGGAAAGTGACCGAGCGGTTCATGATGGAGTTTCTCCACAGCCATACCAACGTCGTGTTTCAGCCGCCTTATAACAGCCCGTGGTACAGCGGGATTAACCCGTATGCGCTTGGCTTTGCGATGTTCCAGGATATTAAGCGTATCTGTCAGTCGCCAACGGAAGAAGACAAGTACTGGTTCCCGGATATCGCCGGTTCAGACTGGCTTGAAACGCTGCATTTTGCGATGCGCGATTTTAAGGACGAGAGCTTTATCAGCCAGTTTATGTCGCCGAAGATCATGCGTGATTTCCGCTTCTTCACCGTGCTGGACGATGATCGTAACAACTACCTGGAGATTTCTGCGATTCATAACGAAGAGGGGTACCGCGAGATCCGCTCACGGCTCTCTTCTCAGTACAACCTGAGCAATCTTGAGCCCAATATTCAGGTCTGGAACGTCGATTTACGCGGTGACCGTTCTCTGACGCTGCGTTATATCCCGCACAACCGCGCGCCGCTGGATAAAGGACGTAAAGAGGTGCTGAAGCATGTTCACCGCCTGTGGGGCTTTGACGTGCAGCTGGAACAGCAGAATGAGGACGGCAGCGTAGAACTGCTGGAACGTTGCCCGGCGCGGTTGAATACGTTGTAATGTTTTTTGCCGGGTGGCGGCTACGCCTTACCCGGCCTACGGGTTTGTAGGCCCGGTAAGCGAAGCGCCACCGGGCGAAAAAAAACCTCTCACTTGAGAGGTTTTTCTTTCAGCGACTCTGAATCGCTAAATCGCCCGGCAGCGTTTTTTGCATGCGATGCCAGATTTCACCGGAATCATGACCGTAGCGACGCACGGTTTCATAAACCTGATCGTGCAGCCCTTCAGTGCAGAGCTTGCTGAGCTTATGGTAGAAACCCAGTGCCAGACTGCGCGCTTCGGGATTGGCAAAGTAGTGACGACCAATGCGGGTATAGAGCCCTTTCATCCCGTTAAGGATAAGACCGTAAATCGGGTTGCCGGAGGCAAACGCCAGACCGCGGAAGACGTTGTAATCGAGGGTGGCAAAGGCATCGGCATGGTCTTCGACCTCGTTTGCGCTGGCCAGCACTGCAAGCGCATCTTCCGGGTGCTGACGGAAAGCGGTACGAATAAAGATCGTCGCGATGTTGGTACGCACGGAGAGCAGATTATCAATGAGCTGCGGTACGCTTTCGTGGTCGAGGCGCGCCAGCGTTTCAAGAATGTTCAGCCCCGAGGTTTCCCAGAAGTTGTTTACTTTTGTCGGCTTGCCGTGCTGGATCGTCAACCATCCATCACGCGCCAGTCGCTGAAGCACTTCACGCAGCGTGGTGCGAGTGACGCCAATCAGTTCAGAGAGTTCGCGTTCAGCCGGAAGAATGGACCCTGCAGGGAAGCGATTATTCCAGATGCTTTCAATGATGTACTCTTCCGCGAAACCCGCCGGGCTCTGCGCCTTAATGACCATAGTGAGATTTCCATTACACAGCTTTAGCAAATTGCACTCATCATACCAGAGGCATGCAGCGGCAGGTAGCGCGGTAAAGAGAGAAAAGAGGGATCGCCGTTTCATTTTATGAAATTTACAATGCTCGCTTATCCGCCGCCGGGCCGCAATTTTGCGTATACTGATGTTTTGTTTTACGTGACGGGGAAGGACGTCTGTTGTGGAAATTTCTTTTGGGCGCGCGCTGTGGCGCAATTTTTTAGGTCAGTCTCCTGACTGGTACAAACTGATACTGCTGGTTTTCCTGGTCGTTAACCCCCTTATTTTTAGCGTGAACCCGTTTATCGCCGGATGGCTGCTGGTGGCGGAGTTTATCTTCACCCTGGCAATGGCGCTGAAATGTTACCCTCTGCTGCCTGGCGGTCTGCTGGCTTTTGAAGCAGTGGTCATCGGGATGACGTCTGCTGAGCATGTCAAAGCAGAGCTGGCGTCAAATCTGGAAGTGCTCCTGCTGCTGATATTTATGGTGGCCGGGATCTACTTTATGAAACAGCTGCTGCTGTTTATCTTCACTCGCCTGTTGCTCAGCATTCCGTCTAAAACGGTATTGTCGCTGGCGTTTTGCCTTGCTGCTGCCTTTCTTTCGGCCTTCCTGGATGCCTTGACCGTTGTTGCGGTGGTGATCAGCGTCGCCGTCGGGTTTTACGGGATTTATCACCGCGTGGCCTCGTCCCGCCCGGGCGAAGACTTGCAGGATGACAGCCACGTTGAGGCGCATAACCGTGAGGTGCTGGAGCAGTTCCGCGCGTTTCTGCGCAGTCTGATGATGCATGCTGGCGTAGGGACTGCGTTGGGCGGCGTGATGACCATGGTGGGTGAGCCGCAAAACCTGATCATCGCCAAAGCGGCTGAATGGCATTTTGGCGAGTTTTTCCTGCGCATGGCCCCCGTGAGCGTGCCTGTCCTTATCTGCGGGTTAGCAACCTGCATTCTGGTCGAAAAGTTCAGGGTATTCGGCTACGGCGCGCAACTGCCTGAGCCGGTCCGCAGTGAGCTGCATAAATTTGACGAGCAGAGCCGCAAACAGCGCACGCGGCAAGAGACGCTGCGTCTGATTGCGCAGGGTATCATTGGCGTCTGGCTTATCGTCGCGCTGGCATTGCATCTTGCAGAGGTGGGGTTGATTGGCCTCTCCGTCATTATTCTTGCGACCACCTTTAGCGGCGTAACGGATGAGCATGCTATTGGCAAAGCGTTTACGGAAGCCCTGCCATTTACCGCGCTGCTGGCCGTCTTCTTCGCGGTTGTGGCGGTGATTATCGATCAGCATCTGTTTGCCCCCATAATTACCTTTGTGCTGCAGGCTGCACCAGACGCGCAGCTTACGCTCTTCTATCTGTTCAACGGCCTCCTGTCGTCCATCTCCGATAACGTCTTTGTCGGGACGGTCTACATCAACGAAGCCAAATCTGCGATGGAAGAAGGCATTATTAACGCAGGACAGTTTGAGCTGCTGGCCGTGGCTATCAATACCGGCACTAACCTGCCGTCGGTAGCGACGCCAAATGGACAAGCCGCCTTCCTGTTCCTGCTGACCTCTGCCCTTGCGCCACTCATACGCCTTTCTTATGGAAGAATGGTCTGGATGGCGCTGCCCTATACGCTGGTACTCACAATTGTGGGATTGCTTTGCGTCAAAATTACCCTCATTCCCTGTACGCAATGGCTGATACAAGCGGGTATACTTGCGGCGCACTAAATGAGGCCTCTCGGGCAGTTCGCTGCCCGTTTTCCTTTTCGCACGATAAACATCCGATTACGTTTTATTTCGTCAGGTACAGGTGGCGCGAAAAACGAATTCGTTTACACTGCGCTTTCTAAGCATGTTCCAGGGAAATGATTATGTTGAGATTTTTAAACCAGTGCTCTCGCGGTCGCGGAGCGTGGTTGTTGATGGCCCTGACCGCCTTTGCGCTGGAAATGGTCGCGCTGTGGTTCCAGCACGTGATGGGGCTGAAACCCTGCGTGCTCTGTATCTACGAGCGCTGCGCCCTGTTTGGCATTATGGGTGCGGGCCTGGTAGGCGCCATAGCCCCGAAATCGCCGTTGCGCTACGCGGGTATTGCAATCTGGCTGTACAGCGCCTGGAAAGGAATTGAACTCTCCTGGCAGCACACCATGATGCAGCTGCATCCGTCACCGTTTATGACCTGTGATTTTGCCGCCCGCTTCCCGAGCTGGCTGCCGCTGGATAAATGGCTGCCGCAGGTGTTTGTCGCATCCGGTGACTGCTCTGTCCGTCAGTGGGAATTCCTGACGCTGGAGATGCCACAGTGGCTGGTGGGGATTTTTGTCGCCTACTTCGTCGTGGCGTTGCTGGTGCTGATTGCCCAGCCGTTCAAGCCGAAGAAACGTGATTTGTTCGGAAGGTAAAAGCAAAACGGCAACGTCAGTTTTGTAGGTCGGGTAAGCGCAGCGCCACCCGAGACAACAGCGCACAATAAAAAACCCGCCTCGGCGGGTTTTTTATTATCACCGATTAGGGTGATTCATAATATGGTCTTCCCAGTCCCGCACCTCGGACTCTTTCACCGCGATGTGGCGCACCGAAATGCGCTCGCCGTGCATCGCCGCTTTCGAACCGGTCAGCAACGGATGCCAGTCTGGTAACCCTTTCCCTTCCGCCAGCAGGCGATACGCGCAGGTATGGGGCAGCCATTCAAAGGTGGGCAGATTATCACGGGTTAACTTGATGCAGTCAGGCTCAAATTCGAACCGACGCTCATAGTTGCGGCACTGGCAGGTTTTAATGTTCAACTGCTTGCAGGCCACGTTGGTGAAGTAGATTTCGTCCGTATCTTCATCCATCAGCTTATGCAGGCAGCACTGCCCGCAGCCGTCGCACAATGATTCCCATTCCGCGTCAGTCATGTCGTCAAGAGTTTTGCTTTGCCAGAAAGGGATGTCGTTCATCAGGATGTCCACACGTCAAAAGAAAGCGCACCTTATAACGAGTCTGGCACGTTGTTGCAAGTTTTGCCGCCCTCTTCAGGCGGCAAGATGTGGTTACAGCACGCGGGTTTTCAGCGACAGGCCGTTAAAACCGACCTCCAGTTCATCGCCGCTGAGGAGCGGGCCAACCCCTTCAGGCGTACCGGTCAGGATCACATCTCCGGGTTTCAGGGTGAAGAAGCGGCTCATGTAGGCAATCAGCGGCACAATCTTATGGATCATGTCTGCCGTGCTGCCCTGCTGGCGGATGTCACCGTTCACCTTCAGGCTGAGCGGCGTGTTCTGTGGATCGGTGGTAAATTCACTGACCGGAATGAATCCCGAAATCGGACACGCGTTGTCAAAGCCTTTGGCTTTTTCCCACGGCTGCCCGGCCTTCTTCATTTTTCCCTGCACATCACGCAGCGTCAGATCCAGCGCGACGCCGTAGCCAGCAATCGCTTTCTGGACATGCTCTTCGGAGGCCTGGCGCAGCGTGGCGCCGATCAGCACCGCGAGCTCAACTTCGTGATGCACTGACCCCAGCCCCTGCGGCAACGCCAGCGGCTGGCGGATATCGCAAAGCGCCGTCTCTGGCTTAATAAACAGAACCGGCTCTTCTGGTGTTGCGCTGCCCATCTCCTGAATATGCTTTGCGTAGTTACTGCCCACGCAGACCACTTTGCTGACGGGATAATCCAGTAACGCACCTTGCCAGTTATGATGTTGATACATGCTCGACCCCTAATCGGTTGATGTGATGCGCCCGAAACAGCTGAGACTATTTTTTCCCGTTCGCCTCAAGGTGCTGTTTTAATAAATTCTCAGGCGGTGGTGGAAGCTGTAAATAATAGCCTTGCTCGGCTAATGCCGTTTTCACTTTATCCAGATCGGCATTGACCAGTTTCTTACGACCATCCAGCGGCAGCAGCATCGCCAGCTGTGGTCGGCCAAAGCTCTTCATTAATTCTTCAGGCACGCGTGAAAAATCGTCTTTCTTTTCGACATAAAGATAGGTCTGGTCACGGCTTGTACTTCTGTAGATCACACAAAACATGTTTTTACTCTGAATTAATGGGTGGTTGCTTGCCTCAATATACTCCTGACTATAACATGCCTGATACTCTTCGGAATATCGCAGCGAATGGTTGCGGTTAATAGCAAATTGAGTAAGGCCAGGATGTCAAACACGCCCATCGAGCTTAAAGGCAGTAGCTTCACCTTATCAGTGGTACATTTGCATGATGCAAAACCCGAGGTTATTCGTCAGGCGTTAGAAGACAAAATCGCGCAGGCTCCCGCTTTTCTGAAACACGCCCCTGTTGTTATCAACGTGAGTGGTCTTGAGGCTCCGGTTAACTGGAAACTTCTCCAGCAGGCCGTCTCCTCTACTGGCCTGCGAATTGTCGGCATCAGTGGCTGTAAAGATAGCGAGCTGAAAGCGGAAATCGACCGTGCCGGGCTGCCCCTTCTTAATGAAGGTAAAGAAAAAGCCCCGCGTGCAGCACCTGCTGCCGTGCAGGCGCCCCCTCCTGTGGTGCAAAACGTTACTCCCGTCACAAAAACGCGAATGATTGACGTACCGGTTCGTTCCGGTCAGCGCATTTATGCACCAAACTGTGATCTGATTGTTACAAGCCACGTCAGTGCTGGCGCAGAGCTTATTGCAGATGGCAATATTCACGTTTACGGTATGATGCGTGGACGTGCGCTCGCAGGCGCAAGTGGCGATCGGGACGCGCAAATATTTTGTACTCACCTGACGGCGGAACTGGTGTCCATCGCAGGTGAATATTGGCTGAGCGACAAGATCCCAGCCGAATTTTATGGCAAAGCGGCTCGTCTGCGACTGGCAGACGACGCGTTGACCGTTCAACCGTTGAATTGATCCCTTTTTAACAAGGAATTTCTATGGCACGCATTATTGTTGTTACTTCGGGTAAAGGAGGCGTTGGCAAGACCACCTCCAGCGCGGCCATCGCTACTGGTTTGGCCCAGAAGGGAAAGAAAAC